>Ga0183101_1000089_pt2 | contig 46716 bp, 37 predicted proteins | sample Biomet3_FD_127790 | JGI IMG/M metagenome (GOLD analysis project Ga0183101, IMG submission 127790) | Microbial communities from bioreactor (seeded with sewage sludge) at LBNL, California, USA - Biofuel metagenome 3 | ecosystem: Engineered > Bioreactor > Anaerobic > Unclassified ... | reverse complement strand
CCGAACACGAAGGTTAAGCTTTACAGTGCCGATGGTACTGCACGGGAGACTGTGTGGAAGAGTAGGTCGTCGCCAGGTAAGTAACAAGAAAAACACTGAGTTTAATACTTAGTGTTTTTTCGTTTATGCAAATAAATAAGTAACATACCCATTCCCAACAAGTCAGTTAAGCTTTACAGTGCCGATGGTACTGCACAGGAGACTGTGTGGAAGAGTAGGTCGCCGCCAGGTGAATAACAAAAAAACACTGAGTTTAATGCTCAGTGTTTTTGTTAACTTATATTGAAAATTATTTAACTTCTACAATCCATCCCTCTGGAGCTTTTACATCTCCAAATTGGATTCCATAAAGAGTATTATAAAGTTCTTTAGTAACAGGTCCAACTTCTTTTTCACTGTGGAATATATGTAATTTGTTCTTATATTCTATACCTCCAATTGGAGTTATTACTGCAGCAGTTCCACAAGCACCAGCTTCTTTAAATTCATCTAAATTATCTATGAAAACATCTCTTTCTTCTACTTCCATCTTTAAGTAGTCTTTTGCAATATGTAATAATGAGTATTTAGTTATACTTGGAAGAATTGATGGAGATTTTGGAGTAACAAATTTATTGTCCTTTGTTATTCCAAAGAAATTAGCTGCGCCAACTTCTTCTATTTTAGTATGTGTAGCTGGGTCAAGATAAATACAATCTGCAAATCCTTTTTCTGATGCTAATTGATGTGGATAAAGACTTCCAGCATAGTTACCTCCAACTTTTGCAGCACCTGTTCCATATGGAGCTGCTCTATCATAGTCTGATATATTAAAGTTTACAGGAACCATTCCACCTTTAAAATAAGGTCCTACAGGTATACAGAATACACAGAAAATATATTCTGGAGCTGGTTTAACACCGATGTTACTTCCAACACCTATTACAAAAGGTCTTAGATAAAGAGTTGCTCCTGTTTCATAAGGTGGTACATAATGTTCGTTTGCTTTAACAACTTTAATACATGCATCTATAAACTTTTCTACTGAAACTTCTGGCATTAAGATACGTCTACAAGTATCTATCATACGGGTTGCATTTCTATCTGGTCTGAAAAGCTGAATTTTACCAGATTTTGTACGATATGCTTTTAAACCTTCAAAACATTGTTGTCCATAATGAAGGGCTGTTGAAGCTTCGCTAACACTAATCATATTATCTTCCACTAATTGTCCTTCATCCCATTTTCCGTCTTTCCATCTTGAGATATAACGCAAATCTGTTTTTATATAATCAAATCCCAAGTTTCCCCAATCAATATTTACATCTTTACTCATAAAAAACCCTCCATAAAAATAATAGTTTTGAATTTCTTATCTTATTTTAACATCATATATATGATTCAGGAATGTTTTCCAAAAATTCATTTAAAAAAGTTTTTTTATACACTGATTTGCAAAAAATATCCCAAAAATTAATCTTTATTATGAATAAGAATAAAAAAATAATTATTTTATCAGTCAACCTAAGTCTTGGGTTAAAGAAATTGCTCTTCTTCTTATTATTATTGGTTATACTGAATCAAGCTAGCAACCTTTACTATACCAGTTATGACTGGTATAATATCTAAAACAAGTATTAATAATATAAATATTATATAAAGAAAAAATATTTAATGTATTTTGGACGGGGGATATAAATGAAAAAAGTAGTTACGATAAAAGGTGTTAAAATTGGTGAAGGTCTACCTAAAATTTGTGTACCAATGGTAGGTGAAACTATTTCTCAACTTGTGGAGGAAGCCAATTTTTTAAAAAATCTTGATTTAGATGTTGTAGAATGGCGTGTAGACTTCTTTGAAAATGTTACAAATATAGATAAAGTTAAGGAAGCACTACAAGCAATTAGAACGATTTTAGCTGATAAGCCTATTGTTTTTACATTCCGTAGTGCTAAAGAGGGTGGAGAGAAAGAAGTTAGTACTGAATTTTACGTTGAACTAAATAAATCAATTTCAGAAACAAAACAAGTTGATGTTATTGATGTTGAATTATTTAACGATGAAAAAGATGTGAAAGAGTTAGTTGAAGCAGCACATATAAATGGAGTAGCGGTTATTATTTCAAACCATGATTTCAAAAAGACACCGGCAAAAGAGGAAATCATAGCACGTCTACTTAAGGCTGTTGAACTAGGCGGAGATCTTCCTAAAATTGCAGTTATGCCTACTTGTGTTGCGGATGTAATTACACTATTAGATGCAACTCGTATTGTGAACGAAGAATATGCTGTTGGACCTATTATTACAATGTCTATGGCAGGAAAAGGCGTTATTAGTAGATTATCAGGTGAACTTTTTGGTTCTGCTTTAACATTTGGTGCAGCTAAAAAGGCTTCTGCACCAGGACAAATTTCTGTAGTAGACTTACGTAAAACTATTCAATTACTTCATAATAATCTGTAAAAGTAATTTAGACAGCCAATACACTTAGTTTATTAGTGATTTAAATTACTTTTATAAATAGTGGGAAAAGGAGTAAGAACATTGAAAAATGAAAACTTACTCCTTTTTCTTTAAATATTAATCAGAAAATTCATATGATTTTTAATAAAAATAATGTGTTTTGCTGTAATTAATCGCAAAATCACGGAATAAATGAACTGCAGGGCTTAGATACCTATTTTTTATAGAAGCAAGATAGATAAACCGTTCATGTGTAGGATTTTTTATTGGTAAAATCTTGACGTTAAAATGTTGAAGTATCCATATACGTGGAAGAATAGCAATACCATAATTAACGGATACTAAGCCGGCAACTGCACTATCCTCCTCAACTTCGCATATAATTTGAGGGGTGACTCCAACCTTTGCAAATAAGCTGTCAATAAGAGGTCGAATACCGCTTTTCTTGTTAAAAAGGACAAAGGGGTAAGGGGCAGTATCTTTTAAATCAATGCAATCGTATACTGCAAGTGGGTGATTAAATGGGACGATAACCACTAGTTCCTGTCGTGATAGTGGTACGAAATCGATATCCGGTTCATTGTCTACAAAAGAGCAAAATGCTAAATCAAATTTTTCTTCTTTAAGCTCCTGAATAATGTTTTTTGTATTTCCTTGACTAAAGGAAAAAGAGATATTCTTATTGGCTTCATTACTAAAAAAGCTTTGAATCATCGTTGGTACGAAATGAGGACCCAACGTGTAAATAAATGCCAAGTCAATTGAGCCGTGAGATGGACTTACTAATTCACGCAATTTTTTTTCGCCTTTTTGTAGTTCATTTAACGCATTATCTACATATGAAAGAAAAAACTGTCCGTATTTTGTCAAACGAATATTACGACCTTGTTTTTCAAATAAATAAGTTCCTAATTCTTTTTCTAATTCTGAAATAGCATAAGTTAAACTAGGTTGGGTAATACATAGTTGTTCAGCTGCCTGTGTGTAGTGCTCCATCTTGGCTAATAGTCGAAAATATTCAAGATGTTTTAAGTTCATTTTAGCTCAATCCCTTCACAATATTAACTAATTTTTGTTTATAGTATATACAAATTATTATACCAAAATATATAGAAAAGTTCTATTAATAAGGCTATAAATATGGATTACATTAATGAATCTCTTTATATTACAATAAAAATGTAAATGATTTTATGTTAAGGTTGTAACATTTTTGCTAATCTAAAACTCCTATTAAACCTTAATTTATTAATACTTAATCGTAATATTTTAATAATACTATTGAGCTTATAAAATAATAATTTTTATGTAACTTATTGATATTGAAAAAGGTTATAATAATATTAATGAAATGAAGCTTATGAGATAAAATGCATAGAATATACATTTCTTATAAAGCCATAATGATTATTAATCATTATGGCTTTATAAGAAATACAAGGGACATAAAGATTAATAATCTTTATGCACTTATAAGGAATACGAGGGACCTAATGATTAATAATCATTAGGGGCTCATAAGGAATACAAGGGGGAAAAAACTATGAAAAGTAGTGTTGTAAAAGGCGGAGCAAAGGGAGCACCAGCAAGATCATTAATGTATGGTATGGGCTTTACAAAAGAGGAGATAGAAAGACCTTTAATTGGTATTGTAAATGCACAAAATGAAGTAATTGCAGGACATGTTCATTTAGATGAAATTGCAGAAGCTGCAAAAGTAGGAGTAAGAATAGCAGGGGGGACTCCAATGGAATTCCCAGCTATAGGAGTATGTGACGGTATTGCTATGGGACATATAGGTATGAAATATTCCTTAGCAAGCAGAGAACTTATAGCGGATTCTATAGAAACTATGGCTATGGCTCATGGATTTGATGCTTTAGTTTTGATTCCAAATTGCGATAAGATTGTACCAGGAATGATTATGGCAGCAGCAAGACTTAATATACCATCAGTAGTTGTAAGTGGTGGTCCAATGAAAGCAGGTAAACATAAAGGGTGTGATGCAGATTTCACAACTATTATAGAAAGCGTTGGATCTTACAATGACGGTAAAATTACAGAAGACGAGCTTGAAGATATAGCAGAAAAAGCTTGTCCAGGATGTGGTTCTTGCTCAGGTTTATTTACTGCAAATAGTATGAACTGTTTAACAGAAGTTTTAGGTATGGGACTACCTTATAATGGAACAGCAGCTGCTCATTCAGGAGAAAGAAAACAATTAGGTAAATATGCTGGAATGAGAGTTATGGAATTATTAAAAAATGATATAAAACCATTAGATATACTAACTTTAGATGCTTTTAAAAATGCAATAACTGTGGATATGGCTATGGCAGGTTCAACAAATACAGTACTTCATTTACCAGCAATAGCTCACGAAGCTGGAATGGAACTTGATTTAAACTTATTTGATGAAATAAGTTCAAAAACCCCTTGCTTAACTAAATTAAGCCCTAGTGGAAAATATCATATGGAAGATTTACATCTTGCAGGCGGAATTCCAGCTATGATGAATGAATTATGTAAAAAAGGGCTTATATGTGAAAATGCATTAACTGTAACAGGAAAAACTGTAGGAGAAAATCTTAAAGGTAGAATTATACAGGATAATAATGTAATTCATTCTGTAGAAACACCTTATAGTGAAAAAGGCGGACTTGCTATATTAAGAGGAAATTTGGCTGTAGATGGAGCTGTTGTAAAGGAATCTGCAGTAGCAAAAGAAATGCTTAAGCATGAAGGTCCAGCTAGAGTGTTTAATTCAGAAGAAGAAGCAGTAGATGCAATATTCGGAGGAAAAATAAATAAAGGTGATGTAGTGGTTATAAGATATGAAGGACCAAAGGGTGGTCCAGGAATGAGAGAAATGTTGTCACCTACTTCTGCTATAGCAGGTATGGGATTAGATAAGGATGTAGCGCTTTTAACAGATGGAAGATTTTCAGGAGCAACAAGAGGGGCAGCTATAGGACATGTTTCACCAGAAGCTATGGAAGGTGGACTTATAGGACTTGTTGAAGAAGGAGATACAATTTTAGTAGACATATCAAATAAAAAATTAGAATTAAAGGTTAGTGATGAAGAATTAGCTAATCGTAAAGAAAAATATGTTAAACCAGAACCTAAAATAACAAAAGGTTACTTAGGAAGATATGCAAAACTAGTTACTTCAGCAAATACTGGGGCGGTATTGAAGTAACAGTAATATATACTTAGATATTCTGAGAACAGTCAGAAGGGGGCTTTATATTATATTAAAATCCTTGTTATAGTCATCTTGATTATAACAAGGATTTTTTTCATTTGAAATAAAGTATCGTTATTGTATAATAGGGTTATATTTTTATCCATTAATTATAGGGTTGGTGATAGTATGACGAATAACTTAAATGACTATAATGATAAACATGATGTACAGAAATTTGATTGGGGAGAAGTGGTTTGGCTTCATGAGCCTACGAATTTATTAACTGAAAGGCTTAGTGCGGGTCTTGTAAAGTTCTTTCCAGGAAAAAGTCAATATAGTCATGTTCATTTTGGAGAAGAGCAAATATTATATGTTCTTAGTGGCAAAGGCATACATATAGTAAATGGAGAAGAAAAAGATATAAAAGAGGGTATGCTTATTCATTGTCCTCCTTATTCAGAGCATGAAGTAATAAATATTGGAAAGGATGACTTAACTTTTTTAATAACATACACTCCTTCAAAGTTAATGGAAGTACATCAAGATATATCTGTAGTAAATAATAAATATATATTAGATGTAGTAGAGAAAGAAGTATTGGAAAACATTCAAAGAGAAATATCGGAAATTTTGCAGCTTTCAGTTATTATAGTGGATAATGATAATAATTATGTTACAGAACCAATAAATACAAATAGATTTTGTAATTTATGTAAAAAAATGAATGTTTGCGAAGAGAAAAATAGAAAGTATGAAGGCGGACTCAAAGAACTAGATAAGGCATTTGTATGTTGTAACAATATAATAACTATAATGATTCCCATATTGGTAAATAATCAAATTTTTGGTTATATAAAGTGTGGACATTTTCTTTTAAATAAGCCTGAGGATGTAGAAAGTATTATTTTAAATAAATTTAATAGTAAGGATATAAATGTTAAAGAATTAATATCTGCTTATAATGATATACCAGTTATACCTAAAAGTAGACTTTATGCCCTACAAGAGGCCTTAAGCATAGTTTCTAAGCTTATTTCACACATAATTGAAAATAATTTAGTAGAAAAGGAGTTAAGTAAAAAGAACAATGAAATACTGAAAAATACAAAAGAAAAAATCCATTTAGAAGATGCATTAAAGCAAGCCAATATAAAACTATTAAAAGCTCAAGTATCATCAAGTCTTCAAAGTTATAACTTTAAAGCTAAAGTTTTTTCAAGTAGGGGAAATTTAGAATATCCTCTTAAGTATGAGAATAAGTTAAAGGATGCAATTAAGAAATTTGATGAAGTTTTATGTATTAATATTATTAATGAAGTTATTAAAATTTACGAAGAAAAGGGATTTTCTGTCCATGATGTAAAGGAAATTTTTGAAGAACTTATAGTAACCTTAAGTAGAGTAGTTTATGAAGAAACTAAAGATAGTCAAATGTTTTTGGATATGAGATACAGATATAAAGATAAGATTAGTAACTGTACTGATTATACTGTTCTACAGGAAGCTATAACGGAGTTTTCAAAAGAAAGTATAAATATACTGAATGCTATGTTATTAAATGGTAAATACGAACTTATAAATAAAATCAATTTATATATAGAAAATAATTTTTATCAACATCTTACCCTAAGTTATCTTGCTGAAATTTTTTTTATAAGTCCTAATTATTTAAGTACAATTTTTAATGAAAAAAATGGTATATCTTTAAAAGATTATATAAATAAATTAAGGATAAAAAAGGCTAAGAAATACTTAGAAGAAACAGATATGAAGATATCGGAGATAAGTAAATTGGTTGGCTATAGTCAATTGAGTTACTTTGGAAGTATATTTAATAAATTGGAGGGGTGCACTCCTAATGAATTTAGAGGTAAGGCAAAAAAGAGTGGAGATTAGAACCCACTTTTTAGCACAATAATAATCCATAAAAACTCTCACTACATATAATTCATGTGGTGAGGGTATTTTTTTGTCTATTTTAAATATACGGTAGTGCAAAAAAGTATAAGTATTTACAGCAAAAATATACAAGGGAAAAAGTCAGAAAGTTTAAAATAGACAAGAATATACAAAAATATGACAATATATTTTGATAATGTTTTCACAATTTTATTGTATGATTAAAGCATAGATAAAAAAATAACAATTCAGACAAAAATAAAAATAAGTAATAGAAAGCACCTGAAGTGTAATAAAAGGGAGGAATAATAATGAGGTCAAAACGATTTCAAGCTTTAGCACAACGTCCTGTAAACCAAGATGGTCTTATAGGTGAATGGCCAGAAGAGGGCTTAATAGCAATGGGAAGCCCAAATGATCCCAAACCTTCTATAAAAATTGAAAATGGAATAGTAGTGGAACTTGATGGAAAAAAAAGAGAAGATTTTGATACAATAGATAGATTTATAGCTGATTATGCAATAAATTTAAAAGATGCTGAGAAATCTATGAGTCTAGATTCATTAAAAATTTCACAAATGCTTGTAGATATAAATGTTGGTAGAGATAAAATTGTAAATATAACAACATCTATAACTCCAGCTAAGATAGTAGAAGTTGTATCACATATGAATGTGGTTGAAATGATGATGGCACTTCAAAAAATGAGAGCTAGAAAAACTCCATCAAATCAATGCCATGTTACAAACTTAAAGGACAATCCAGTACAGATTGCCGCAGATGCAGCAGAAGCTGGTATTAGAGGATTCTCAGAGCAAGAAACTACAGTTGGTATAGTAAGATATGCACCATTTAATGCATTAGCAATACTTGTAGGTTCTCAAGTAGGACGTGGAGGAGTTTTAACTCAATGTTCAGTAGAAGAAGCTACAGAGCTTGATCTTGGTATGAGAGGACTTACAAGTTATGCAGAAACAGTTTCAGTATACGGAACTGAAGCAGTATTTACAGATGGAGATGATACTCCATGGTCAAAAGCATTTTTAGCATCAGCATATGCTTCAAGAGGACTTAAGATGAGATTTACATCAGGTACAGGTTCAGAAGCGTTAATGGGATATTCAGAAGGAAAGTCAATGCTTTATTTAGAAGCAAGATGTATCTATATAACAAAAGGAGCTGGAGTTCAAGGACTTCAAAATGGAGCAGTTAGCTGTATAGGTATGACAGGTGCAGTTCCATCAGGAATAAGAGCGGTACTTGCTGAAAACTTGATAACTACTATGCTTGACATAGAAGTAGCTTCAGCAAATGACCAGACTTTCTCACACTCAGATATAAGAAGGACTGCAAGAACACTTATGCAGATGCTTCCTGGAACAGACTTTATATTCTCAGGATATAGTGCGGTTCCAAACTATGATAATATGTTTGCTGGTTCAAACTTTGATGCAGAAGATTTTGATGACTATAATATTCTTCAAAGAGATTTAATGGTAGATGGTGGATTAAGACCAGTCTCAGAAGAAGAAACTATTGCAATAAGAAATAAAGCTGCAAAAGCAATACAAGCTGTATTTATGGAATTAGGTTTCCCAACTATAACAGATGAAGAAGTAGAAGCAGCAACTTATGCTCACGGTAGCAAAGATATGCCAGAAAGAAATGTAGTTGAAGATTTAAAAGCTGCAGAAGAGATGCTTAAGAAGAGAATTACTGGCCTGGATATAGTTAAAGCATTAAGTAAAAATGGATTTGATGACGTAGCAAACAACGTATTAAATATGCTTAAGCAAAGAGTAACTGGAGACTACTTACAAACATCCGCTATATTAGATAAGAATTTTGATGTTATAAGTGCAGTTAATGATATAAACGATTATAAGGGACCAGGAACAGGCTACAGAATCAGTGAGGAGAGATGGGAAGAAATTAAAAACATTCAAAATGTAATAAAACCAGAAGATATTCAATAATTGATAGAGGTGAAAAATTATGGATAATATAGCAAATGAATATGTCACACCACAGCTTCAACTTACAGAAGTAGGAGGAGCAAAAGTTGGAACAAAAGCAGATGAGGTTGTTATAGGAATTGCACCAGCTTTTCATAAGTTCCAAAATAAAACTATAGTTAATATTCCTCACAGTGATGTGTTAAGAGAACTTATAGCAGGTATAGAAGAGGAAGGATTAAAGGCTCGTGTAGTTAGAATAATTAGAACATCTGACGTTTCATTTATAGCTAATGATGCAGCAAAATTAAGTGGATCAGGAATAGGTATAGGAATTCAGTCAAAAGGAACAACAGTTATACATCAAAAAGACTTACTTCCTTTAAATAACTTAGAGTTATTCCCACAAGCTCCACTAATAACACTTGAAACTTTTAGATTAATAGGAAAAAATGCAGCAAAATATGCCAAAGGGGAATCACCAACACCAGTTCCGACTAAGAACGATCAAATGGCAAGACCTAAGTTTATGGCAAAAGCGGCATTACTTCATATAAAAGAAACTAAGTATGTGCAGGTAGGCGCAAAACCTATAGAAATAGAAGTTAAATTTTAATTTAGAAGGGAGAAAAATTTTATGGAACAAAGAAAGATGAATCCGCAAGATTATCCTTTAGCTACTAAAAGACCTGAATTTATCAAAACTCCAACAGGAAAGAAATTGGAAGATGTAACTTTAGATAAGGTATTAAGCGGAGAAATTAAACCAGAAGACGTTAGAATATCACCAGAAACATTAGAAATGCAAGCTCAGATAGCTGAAGGAATGAATAGAGATGCTATGGCTAGAAACTTTAGAAGAGCTTCAGAACTTATAACAGTTCCAGATGACAGAATATTAGAAATATACAACTCTTTAAGACCTTATCGTTCTACAAAAGAAGAGCTTTTAGCTATAGCAGAAGAACTTGAAACTAAATATAAGGCAAAAGTGAATGCAGACTTTGTAAGAGAAGCGGCAGAGGTTTATGAGAAGAGAGAAAAGTTAGCACAAGAGTAGGCAAGCTTTAAATAAGGAGGAAAATATATGAGGATTATTGCAGGTGTTGATATAGGAAATGCTACAACGGAAGTTGCATTAGCTAGAGTAGAAAATGATAAGATAGAATTTCTTTCTAGCGGAATAGTTCCAACAACAGGAATAAAGGGTACAGAAGAAAATATACAAGGAGTTTTTTCCTCCTTAAAGCGGGCTTTATACAAAGTTTCTATGGAACTTAAAGACCTTGATTTGGTGCGAATAAATGAAGCTGCACCAGTTATAGGTGACGTAGCTATGGAAACTATAACTGAAACTATAATAACTGAATCTACCATGATAGGACATAATCCTACTACTCCAGGGGGAATAGGACTTGGAATAGGAGAGACTATATATATAGAAGATTTAGATTCATTAAATATAGAGAATTTAACTAAAGAAGATAAATATATAGTTTTAATATTGAGCAAGATAAATTTCTTAGAGGCTGCCGCAAGGATAAATGCAGCAGTAAAAATAGGAATAAATATAACTGCAGCTGTAGTTCAAAGAGATGACGGAGTTCTAATAAATAATAGATTAGAGAAAAAGATACCTATTGTTGACGAAGTAATGCTTTTAGAAAAAGTTCCAATAGGAATGAAAGCAGCAGTAGAGGTAGCAGATCAAGGTGGAGTGGTAGAAACCTTATGCAACCCCTATGGTATTGCTACAGTATTTGGATTAACTTCAGAAGAAACAAAGCTTATAGTTCCTATATCCAGAGCACTTATAGGAAATAGATCTGCAGTAGTCATAAAAACACCTAAAGGGGATGTACAGGAAAAAAGAATTCCAGCAGGTAAAATCCATATAGATGGATTAAAGCGTAAAGAAATGGCAGATGTGGAAGAGGGCGCTGAAAAAATAATGGAAGCGGTTAAACTTTGTGTTCCTGTACAGGACATAAAAGGTGAAGCTGGTACGAATGCAGGTGGAATGCTTGAGAGAGTAAGACAGGTAATGGCTAAGCTTACCAATCAGAAGATAGCTGATATCAAGATTCAAGACCTTTTAGCGGTGGATACCTTTATACCTCAGAAAGTAAAGGGAGGCTTGGCAGAAGAATTCTCCATGGAAAATGCAGTAGGAATAGCTGCTATGGTTAAGGCTGACAAGCTTCAGATGCAGATGATTGCAGATAAACTTCAAGAAAAATTAAAGGTTAGTGTAGAAGTTGGAGGAGTAGAAGCGGACATGGCTATAAGAGGAGCCCTCACTACCCCAGGAAGCAGTACACCTCTTGCAATACTTGATATGGGTGCTGGATCAACTGATGCATCTATAATAAATAATCAAGAACAGATATGTTCTATACATTTAGCTGGTGCTGGAAATATGGTAACAATGCTTATTAAATCAGAATTAGGATTAGACGATTTCAATTTAGCAGAAGATATTAAGAAATACCCTCTGGCGAAAGTGGAAAGTTTATTTCATATAAGACATGAAGATGGTACTGTAGAGTTCTTTGAAAATCCACTGGAGCCTTCTGTATTTGCAAAGGTAGTTATATTAAAAGATCGGATGTTAGTTCCAATAGATGGACAGAACTCTCTAGAAAAAATAAAAACCATAAGAAGATCTGCAAAAGAGAAAGTATTTGTTACCAATTGTCTAAGAGCATTAAGTATAGTATCTCCAACTGGAAATATTAGAGATATAGAGTTTGTAGTATTGGTAGGAGGCTCTTCGCTAGACTTTGAAGTACCTCAATTAGTTACAGATGCACTATCTCAGTATGGTGTAGTAGCAGGAAGAGGTAACATAAGAGGAATAGAGGGTCCTCGAAATGCCGTAGCTACAGGACTTATATTAGCCTTTAATGGAAACGGGGAAGTTAACTAATGAAATATTATAAGTATGAGAAACCAAGTATATATATTTATTACTCCTCTGAAATAAAGGATATATCAATTTTTAATAATCTGTTATTTGGTATAGAGGAAGAAGGTATTCCTTATGAAATTAAAGGGCAAAAAGAATATGACTCTTTGGAGTTAAGCTATAAGGCTGCCCAAGACTCAAGATTAGCTGTTGGTATAGGAATTCATAAAAGTGGAAAAATAACAATGACCTTTAACAAGCTAAAAAAAGGAGAACCCTTATTTGTTACTAATTTAGCTTCTGGAGAAAACATCCTAAGAAATTTAGGTTCTAATGCAGGAAGATTGGTTAAGGGTATAGCTTTTAAGTGAATTTTAGGGAGTGGTTATATGAGTAATATTTATACTAGGACAGGAGATAAAGGAACTACCGCCTTAGTTGGAGGCAGTAGAGTAGAAAAGGACAGTTTAAAGGTAGAAGCCTATGGAACTATAGATGAAGTAATTTCTACTATGGGAGTGGCTTGCTCCTTTATACAAGATGAAGAACTTAAAGCTGAAATAGTAGTTATGCAAAAGAAGTTATTTGTATTAGGTGCAGAACTTGCTAGTGACGAAAATGGAATGAAATATCTAAAGGAACTAATTGAGAAGAGTGATATAGATGCTTTAGAAAAAATTATAGATAAGTATATGGAGAAAATAGGACCTTTTAAGGGTTTTGTAACCCCAGGAAAGAATAGGACCTCAGCTATGCTGCATATAGCTAGAACTGTGGCAAGAAGAGCAGAGAGAGTAATAATCACTTTGAGTAGGGAAGATAAGGTCAGAGAAGAGATTAGAAAATATGTAAATCGACTTTCAGATGTCTTATATGCTATGGCTAGATTTGAAGAAGAAAAATAAGGGGGATAAGAATTATGAAAAAGTTGAATGAAATAAAACAATTAAGCTTGGAAATAGTAAAGGAAATGGCTGTGGAAGTTGAAGCAAAAGCTGCTAGCATGAATGTTCCAGTGGTATTTGCCGCAGTAGATGCAGGTGCAAACTTAATGCTTATGCATAGAATGGAAGATGCTTTTATAACAAGCGTAGATATAGCTGTAAATAAAGCATTTACGTCAGCAGCATTAAAAATAGGAACCCATGAAGTAACTCCAAACATTCAGCCAGGAGAAAGTCTTTATGGATTACAGTTATCTAACAACTGTAGAATAGTACCTTTTGGTGGTGGTTTCCCAATAATAGTAGATGGACAAGTTATTGGAGCAGTTGGAGTAAGTGGCGGAACTGTAGAAGAAGATATGGCTATAGCACAAGTAGCTGTGGATACATTCAATAAGTAGTATCTATAGTATCAAACAATTATATAAATATAAAAAACTTTAGGAGGAAATTTAAAATGAGAATGTATGATTATTTAGTACCAAGTGTAAATTTTATGGGAGCAGGTTGTGTAAGCGTAGTTGGAGAAAGATGTAAGATATTAGGAGGAAAGAAAGCTTTAATAGTTACAGATAAATTTTTAAGAAGTATGGAAGGTGGGGCAGTTGAATTAACTGTTAAGTACTTAAATGAAGCAGGAATAGAAGTAGCTTATTATGATGCAGTTGAACCAAATCCAAAGGATACAAATGTAAGAGAAGGTTTAGAAATATTTAAGAGTGAAGATTGCGATATGATAGTTACAGTTGGAGGTGGAAGTTCTCATGACTGTGGTAAGGGTATTGGTATTGCGGCAACTCACGAAGGAGATCTTTATGATTATGCAGGAATTGAAACTTTAACAAATGCGCTTCCTCCAATAGTTGCAGTAAACACTACAGCTGGAACAGCAAGTGAAGTTACAAGACATTGCGTTATAACTAACACAGAAACAAAGGTTAAATTTGTTATAGTAAGCTGGAGAAACTTACCTTTAGTATCCTTCAATGATCCAATGTTAATGGTTAAAAAGCCAGCTGGTTTAACTGCAGCTACAGGAATGGACGCTTTAACTCATGCAGTTGAAGCATATGTTTCAAAGGATGCTAATCCTGTAACAGATGCAGCTGCAATACAAGCTATTAAATTAATATCTCAAAACTTAAGACAAGCTGTTGCTTTAGGAGAAAACTTAGTAGCTAGAGAAAACATGGCATATGGTTCATTATTAGCAGGTATGGCATTCAATAATGCTAACTTAGGATATGTACATGCTATGGCTCACCAATTAGGTGGATTATACGATATGCCACACGGAGTAGCTAATGCTATGCTTCTTCCATATGTAGAAAGATATAACTTAATCTCAAATCCACAAAAGTTTGCTGATATAGCTGAATTCATAGGAGAAAATATAGCTGGATTATCAGTTATGGAAGCTGCTGAAAAATCTATAGATGCTATGTTCAGACTTTCAAAAGATGTTGGAATTCCAGCAAGCTTAAAAGAAATGGGAGTTAAAGAAGAAGACTTTGAATACATGGCTCAAATGGCATTAAAGGATGGTAATGCATTCAGCAATCCAAGAAAAGGAAACGAAAAAGACATAATTTCAATATTTAAAGCTGCATTTTAGTTCTAGCTAAAATGTAATCAATACCCTTGGTGTAAATCAAGGGTATTATATAAATGGTCTATTCAAACGTTTACTTAAAAATTGAAGGAGTAATGATTATGACAAACTTTTTAGCGGAAATGCTTGGAACAATGATTCTTATAATTTTAGGGGATGGAGTAGTTGCTAACGTAGTATTAAATAAAACAAAGGCTCAAAATTCTGGGTGGATTGTTATTACAACAGGTTGGGCTTTAGGAGTTACTATACCAGTTTTTATATTTGGAACTATTAGTGGAGCTCATTTTAATCCAGCAGTAACACTTGGTCTTGCTGCAATAGGAAAATTTTCTTGGGGCAGTGTACCTAGCTATTTGACAGCTCAATTTATAGGCGGTTTTTTAGGAGCAGTAATAGTTTGGGTGTTCTATAGACCTCACTTTAAAGCAACTGAAGATCAAAGTGCAAAGCTTGGTGTATTTTGTACAGGACCAGCAATTAAAGATACATTTTCAAATTTCATTTGTGAATTTATTGGTACCTTTATATTGGTTTTTGCAATATTAGGTATAGGTAATACACATATGGTGGATGGATTAGCTCCAATAGTTGTAGGTCTTATCGTTTGGGCAATTGGAATTACTTTAGGAGGAACAACTGGTTATGCAATTAATCCTGCTAGAGATCTTGGACCACGTATAGCACACTATGTTTTACCTATACATGGAAAAGGAGATTCTGATTGGGGATATGCATGGATTCCAGTGATAGCTCCTATATCTGGAGGAATAGTGGCGGCAGTATTCTACAGTATAATTTTCTAATGTTCATTGCATCTAGAAATTTATAGTATAGTTTTAAAAATTAGTATATTATTTATTAATATATAAATAGAACCTACTTGTATGGATTTTTCATAATTGATTAAATCGCAAGAAGGTTCTTTTTATATTAAATAAGCATCCATAAGACAGGAAAGTAGATGTTATTGAGTTTTTTGTCTATTATTAATATAATGAAGATAATATTTTACCTTAGTAAAAAAATATTTGGAGGGAAATTTATTGAGTGATGTAATTCGTTTACAGGATATTATAAATATTGAAATGTTTCAAAAAATACAAGACGATATTGCGGATGCAACTGGATTAGCGATTATTACAACAGATTATAAAGGAAAACCTATAACTAAGCACAGCAGGCGTACTGATTTTTGTAGTATTATACGTAAAGATAGTAAGTTGGCGGAATTATGTGAAAAATGTGATTCTAGAGGAGGTCTTGAGGCAGTAAGAACAGGTAAACCATTTATATACAGATGCCATAGGGGATTAATAGATTTTGCAGTGCCTATTATTGTACAAGGACAATATTTGGGGGCATTAATGGCAGGACAAATTTTAACGGAGGAAAGCAAATTATTAGAGTTAGAAAGTGTTATTCAAAGTAATAAGGATATACAACAGGACAAAGAACTTATGGAAGAGTATAAAAAGCTACTTACTATTCCTTTTAGTAAAATTCAATCCATTGCACAGATGATGTTTCATATTAGTAATTACATTGTAGATGAGGGTGTTTTAAAAATAGCACAACAGGAACTTAATGAAAAAAATATTAAGTTTATAGAGGCTAAAAGAGCACAGATGGAGATTGAAAAGGAATTAAAAGCTGCACAGTTAAAGGCGCTACAATCTCAGATTAATCCTCATTTTCTATTTAATGTATTAAATAGTATCGCTTCATTGGCTTTGATTGAAAAAGCACACAAAACACAGGAAGTTACATGTAATTTAGCAGAAATACTTAGATATACTTTAAAGAAATCGGATCAAATGGTAGAGGTACAGGAAGCAATTAATTATGTAACTTCTTATTTACAGCTTCAGAAAGTAAGGTTTGGACCAAGGTTAGAATTTTATATTGATATAAAAGAAGAATATAAGAAAGTAAAAATTCCCTTTATGATTATTCAACCTTTTGTGGAAAATTCTATAATACATGGATTGGAGTTGAAAGAAGAAGGAGGCGTGATAAAAATAAGCATTTATGAATCAGGTAAATCTTTAGTAATATGTATAGAAGATAATGGAAGAGGAATTGAAAAGGATAAGCTTGAATTAATAAATGAGGGAAAGGAAGAAGAGTATACAAGAAATACTTTAAGTGGAATAGGAATCAGTAATATCAAACAAAGGATGACACATTATTATGGAGATAATTACTCGATTAACATAAGTAGTAGGATAAATCAAGGTACAGAAGTTAAAATTAGTTTACCACAATAGTTATGGACGGGAGATCCGAAATGTATAAAATATTATTAGTTGATGATGAAAGTTTAGAAAGAGAAGCACTAAAAATAATGTTGGAACAATTTAAAGATCAAGTAACAATTGTTGGAGAAGCAGGAAATGGTAGAGAGGCTATAGAACTGGATGGAAAATTAGATCCTGACATAATATTTATGGATATAAAAATGCCTGGGATAGATGGAATAAAGGCTTCAGAAATTATTAAGAATAGAAATGAAAATAAAGTAATTATTGTGCTCACCGCATATGATGATTTTAATCTAATTCACAAAGCGTTAACTTTGGGAGTAAATGATTATATTTTAAAACCTGTGAAAGCTGATAATTTATTAAAAGCCTTAAGTGTTCAAATTGATAATCTAAAAATTAATAAGAGTAAAATCAAAGAAAAAGAATTATTGTTGATGGATAAAATTATATCTGAAGAAGAAAATGAGTCTGAAATTTTATTGAATAGTATTATAGAAAGTTATATTATAGCCAGTAATGAAAATGTAGATTACTTTAAGCAAAGAATCCAGTTGCTTGTAGAAAAAATGATTAAAGTAGCTTCTAAATTTAGATTTAGAGATAATAAATGGATAAAGGAAGAAGAGTGTTTTTATAAACTTAAATCCCTTCAGGAGGTACAAAAAATTTCTACCTATATACATGAGATTTTAGCATTGATATTCGAAAAAACAATGGAAAAGGATGTAGAAATAAAAGAAAGTAATCCTAAGAAGCCAAATCATTCAAATAGAGTTCTGGAACCAGCTTTGAAGTATATTGAAGAAAACTATAAAGAAGAAATGTTCTTAGAAAAGATGGCTAGTATTTCAAATGTAAGCCCTTATTATTTTAGTAAACTATTTAAAAAAGAAATTGGGATGAATTTTACAACTTATGTCACTAAATATAAAGTAGAAAAAGCTAAGGAAATGCTTAAAAATACAGATATACCAATAGTAAATATAGCGGCAGAACTTGGATACTATGAATGTGGGTACTTCACTAAAATTTTCAAGAAGATAGAAGGTATAACACCTACAAACTATAGAAATAAGAATTATTAGTATATAGTTCTTTATGAGATGAATCTAAGAAAGTCTAGATAAATGAAATATCTAGACTTTCTTAGCGTACATAAAAATGAATATGAATCAGTCCAATACATAGTATAAAGAATTATAAAAAGACAAAAAAACACCACTTGTAACAGAAAAGTATAAATATTAAAATTATTAGATTTTAAATATTGAGCAAGAATACACAGAAACATAACAAAATAGTTTGATAAGGTTTTCAAAGTTATATTGTATTATTTATACATGAAAACAAATAAAAAAGCGCAATGTTGTTTATAAAATATCGATAAGGAAAATATTTGTACTTTTGATGATTGTATTAATATAGATTTTCCAAATAGCAATTAAAATGTTGTTAAAAGAATTATATCTGGAGGTATATCATGAGAGAGGAAGTCTTATCAATGACACAAGAAATGAATAATTTATAAGGTCTTTAAAGTGAGATATTAAGAGATTGTTAAAGGTTATAGAAAAAAAGGGGTGGAATAATGGGGAAATATATAATGGCTATGGATCAGGGAACAACAGGATCAAAATGTATTATTTTTGATCGCGGAGGGAATATAGTTAGTTCTGCACAGAAAGAATCTAATCAAATATATCCTAAGTCAGGCTGGGTAGAACAGAATCCTATGGAAATATGGGCTACACAATTTGGTGTTGCAACAGAAGCAATGGCAAAAAATAATATGCAAGCAAAGGACATATCAGGAATTGGTATTACAAACCAAAGAGAAACTACTATAGTTTGGGACAAAAGAACAGGAATTCCAATATATAATGCTATAGTTTGGCAGTGTAGGAGAACAGCTGAAATTTGCAATCAATTAAAAGAAAAGGGAATGGATAAAGTAATAAGGGAAAAAACAGGATTAATGTTAGATGCTTATTTTTCAGCAACAAAAATCAAATGGATTTTAGATAATGTATCAGGAGCTAGAATAGAAGCTGAAAAAGGAAATTTATTGTTTGGAAATGTAGATACATGGCTAATTTGGAATTTGACAAAGGGAAAGGTTCATGTAACCGATTATACTAATGCCTCTAGAACTATGCTTTATAATATATATGATTTAACATGGGATGAAGAATTGTTACAAGCATTAGACATTCCTAAGTCTATGCTTCCAGAAGTCAAACCATCTAGCTGTATTTATGGAGAGACTGATGAAGTATTATTTGGTGGATCTATTCCAATATGTGGGGATGCTGGAGATCAGCAGGCAGCATTATTTGGACAAACCTGTTTTGACGAAGGGACTGCAAAAAACACTTATGGTACTGGTTGCTTTATATTAATAAATACAGGAGAAAAAGTAGTAAAATCTAAAAATGGATTATTAACGACTATTGCGGTAGGGATGAATGGTAAAGTGGAGTATGCTCTTGAAGGAAGCGTATTTATGGCAGGTGCATCTATTCAATGGTTAAGGGATGAAATGAGAATGATAAAAACAGCAGAGGATACAGAGGAATATGCTAAATCAGTAGAAGACACCAATGGAGTTTACATGGTACCTGCCTTTGTAGGGCTTGGTGCACCATATTGGGATCCTTATGCAAGAGGTACCATAGTTGGACTTACAAGGGGAAGTAGAAAAGAACACATAATTAGAGCTACTTTAGAAGCACTGGCATATCAAACTTATGATGTACTAAGAGCTATGGAAGAAGACTCAGGAATCAAATTAAAAAATGTAAATGTAGATGGTGGTGCAAGTGCCAATAATTTTCTTATGCAATTTCATGCGGATATCCTAAATGTGACAATACATAGACCTAAGGTCATACAAACAACAGCCTTAGGAGCAGCTTATCTTGCAGGCTTAGCCGTAGGATATTGGAAAGATAAAGAGGAGATTTCACGAAATAGAGAAATAGCAATAAGCTTTAGTCCTAACATGGAAGAAGAAAAAAGGGAAGATTTATTATCAAATTGGCATGAAGCAGTAAAAAGATCAATGAATTGGTGTAATGCTTAAAATTTAAGGAGGTATAAAATGTTTGATGTAGTTATTGTTGGAGCAGGTGTAATAGGATGTAGTATAGCTAGGGAACTATCTAAATATGATCTAAAAATTTGTGTGATTGAAAAAGATTTAGATGTAGCAAATGGAACAAGTAAGGCAAATAGCGGAATTGTACATGCTGGTTATGATGCAAAGTTTAGTACTTTAAAGGGAAAGTTGAATGCAAGAGCTAATAGAATGTTCGATGATTTATCTAAAGAATTGGATTTTCCATTTAAAAGAAATGGCTCATTGGTACTATGTTTTGATGAAGATGATAAGGATAAATTAAATGAATTAAAAAATAATGGTGAAAAAAATGATGTCCCAGGTTTAACGATATTGGAAAAAGATGCAGTAAAAGTTCTAGAACCTAATATATCTGACAATGTAGTGGCTGCTCTATATGCGGCAACTGGGGGAATTGTCTGTCCTTATGAAATGACTATTGCTTATGCGGAAAATGCGTGTACAAATGGAGTAGAGTTTAAACTTGAAACAAAAGTGAATGATATAGAAAAAACAAATTCTGGTTTTACAATATACACGAACAAAGGTGATTTTACAACAAAGTTAATTATTAATGCGGCAGGTTTGTTCGCAGATAACATAAATAATATGGTTAGTGAAAATAAATTCAGCATTATACCTAGAAAAGGGGAATATTGTTTATTTGAAAAGGATGCAGGAGAGAATTTCCAAAGGACTCTCTTTCAATTGCCTACTAAGATGGGAAAAGGAGTATTGGTTACACCAACTGTTGATGGAAATTTATTGATAGGGCCTAATTCAATTGATATTGAGGATAAAAATAATCTTTCAACAACTCAACAGGGAATAAATGATATATTAAACAAAGCAAAGAATACAATTGGACAAGTTCCAATGAGACAGGTTATAACGTCTTTTTCAGGACTTAGAGCTCACTCAGAAGTAAATGATTTTATAATAGGAGAAGCAGAGGACGTAGAAAACTTTATAAATGTCGCAGGAATCGAATCACCAGGACTTTCAAGTGCCCCTGCTATAGCCGAAATGGTAGAACAAATTGTGGTAGAAAAATTTTTGCCGAATATGAATAAAGCTTTTAATCCTATTAGAAAAGGTATACCAAAGTTTAGAGAAATGAGTAATAAAGAAAGAGAAGAGCTAATAGCTAAAGACAACGCTTATGGAAGAGTTGTATGTAGATGTGAAACTGTAACTGAAGGGGAGATTGTAAATGCTATTAGAAGGCCTTTAGGGGCACGAAACTTAGATGGCATAAAGAGAAGAACTAGATCAGGTATGGGACAATGCCAAGCAGGATTTTGCTCAACTAAGATAGTGGATATTTTGGCAAGAGAATTAACTGTATATCCTATTGAAGTAACCAAATTTGGCAATGGCTCAAATATATTGGTGGGAAAAATAAAGGAATAATGGCACTTTAAGATTTAGTTTAATCTATGAATAATTATTGGAGGTTAATATTATGCAGCAATATGATATTGTAATTATTGGTGGTGGTCCCGCTGGTCTTGCGGCAGCAATAAAAGCTAAAGAAGAGGGCATCGACAATATATTGATTTTAGAAAGAGATAATAAACTTGGAGGAATACTAAATCAGTGTATTCACAATGGATTTGGACTTCATACATTTAAAGAAGAACTAACAGGACCTGAATATGCCCAAAGATTTATAAATAAGGCAAGGGAGCTAAAGATTCCATATAAATTAAATACGATGGTAATTGATTTGACAGAAGATAAAAAAATTATTGCAGTAAATGATGTAGATGGAATTCTTCAGATTGAAGCAAAATCTATGATTTTAGCTATGGGATGTAGAGAAAGACCAAGAGGAGCGATAAATATACCAGGTAGCAGATGTGCGGGAATATATTCTGCAGGTACTGCTCAAAAGTTTGTAAATATAGAAGGGTATATGCCAGGAAAAGAAGTAGTGATACTTGGTTCTGGGGATATCGGACTTATTATGGCAAGAAGAATGACTTTTGAAGGAGCCAAAGTAAAAGCAGTAGTCGAATTAATGCCTTATTCAGGGGGGTTAAAGAGAAATATTGTTCAGTGTTTAGATGATTATGGCATTCCACTTAAGCTTGCACATACTGTAACAAATATAAAAGGTAAAGATAGGGTTGAAGGCATTACAATATGTAAGGTTGATGAAAATAGAAGACCTATAGAAGGTACCGAAGAGTTCATTTCTTGTGATACATTACTTTTATCCGTAGGACTTGTACCAGAAAATGATCTTTCAAAAAAAGCAGGAGTAAAGTTATCTAATGTTACTTCAGGAGCTTTTGTAAATGAAAGCTTACAGACAAATATCGAAGGAGTATTTTCTTGTGGTAATGTATTGCATGTACATGATTTAGTAGACAATGTTACTACAGAAAGTATGGCTGCAGGAATAAATGCTGCTAGATTTGTAAAAGGTAAAAAATTTGTAAATGATGGAATAGAAATGATAGCAACCAGTGGAGTAAGATATACTGTTCCAGCTTTCATTAATCCAGAAAATGTTGAAAAAGTTGTAGATGTAAGGTTTAGAGTAGGCGATGTATTTGAAAATAGTTATGTATCTGTATACTTTGATGATGTAAGAGAGATGCACATAAAGAAGAGAATTCTTACACCAGGAGAAATGGAAACAGTAAAACTTACAGACCAAATCCTAGATAAGTATCCAGAGTGTAAGAAAATAACTATAATGGTAGAAGGAGAATAGACACATGAGTACTATGAGAGATTTAATATGCATAGGATGTCCAATAGGATGCTTTTTACAAGTACAACTGGAAGATGGAACAGTAAAAACTGTAACAGGGAATACATGTAAGAGAGGTGCAATCTACGGAGAAAAAGAATGTACTAATCCTACTAGAATTGTAACATCTTCTGTAAGAGTAAAAGGCGGAATAGAGAATGTAGTTTCTGTAAAAACTGAAGGTGATATTTCTAAAGAGATGATTTTTAGGTGCTTAGATTTACTTAAGGGTATAGAAATGGAAGCACCTGTTAAAATAAATGATGTAGTAATAGCAAATGCAGCAGGTACTGGTGTGAATATCGTAGCTACTAGAGATATAGAGGTAAAGTAAATTTTAAAAATAAATATAGAAATAACTATCTACGTTCTCAGGAACTATAAAAGGTGTAATCCGAATAATGGATTACACCTTTTATAGTTTTAATTTTGAGTTTGAGTCTGAGTTTGATTTGAGCCTCTAACATTAATCTTAGAGATAGTAGTCTTATTACTATCTGAATAGGAAATGTCTAATCTATCTCCTACTTTTATGTCTTTTACAGCTATAGTTTTTTCAGTTGCATCTTTTTCACCCTTGCTAAGTGTAGTAATAGAAATTCCATCTGAAATTGTTATTGTTTTAGTTTCGCCAGTGTATTTAACTTCCATCTTAGGTTTTTGACCAGCTTGGTCAGCAGGTTGAGTTCCATTGGTTTTTTGTCCATCTTGTGATGTACCTTGGTTTGCACTTGAGTTTGTACTTGCTGTTGTACCTTGTCCATCTTTTTGTTTACCATTTTTGTCTGCGGGCATAGTTGGCATTTCAATAAGCTTTAAGGTAACTTGATTATCACTAATTGCAGAAACCTCTCCTGAAAGGTCAGCCATTTTTTTGTTTTGATTATTTGCAGTAGTACTACTTTCAGTGGTGCTACTAGTTTGGGTGCTTGTACTTTTGCTTTGGCTCCCACAACCTGTGAAAAGAGACATTAAAATTACTGAAGTGGCTACGAGACTTAATATTTTTTTCATAATTTTTCCTCCTTGATATTTGAATATCATATTTTCATATGTGTATTATTATAAAAACCCAGTATTACATTTATATTACAGAAGTAAGGCAAAACTGTGGCAGAAGAAATCCACGAAGTGAAACTTGAATTAGATGGGAGTATTAGATCCGGTAGTCATTTGAAGTTATAAGTATAATCTTCCATAATAAATATACTTTTACCTTCATCCAGTATCTTTATAGTACCAAAAATAGTAAGATAATTAACAACCCATTTTCTAATATTTTTACTATTACAGCAAGGGATTTTATGGTAATATTAAAATGAAACTTAATGTTAGAAATTTTTTATAGAATTAGAGGGGGGTCACTTGTACGATTTTATTTTTCAAATTAAAGACTTAAAAAGTTCTAATTTTAGAGGAGATAATATAAAGGGGATAGATTTAGACTTAAAATCAAATGAGGTTCATGCTTTGGTAGGAGATAATGATGCTATAACAAGAATATTTATCCAAGCTATTTCAGGACAAGAAAAAAATGTAATAGGTAGAGTAATATATAAAGGCGTGGATTTGGATATTTCTAAAATTGATAAAATTGGCAGTGCAGCATTTTTGCTACAAGAATCAACATTGATTGAGGATTTATCAGTTGCTGAAAATATAGCATTAAATAGTATTCCTACAATGAGGTTTTTACCCTTTATCAATTGGAGAAAGATTAATAAAAATGCAAAGGCATTACTAGGAAAATTAAATTTTGAAGTAAATTATAAGCTTAAAGTATCTAAACTATCAGATGAGAAAAAAAAGTTAGTAAATATAGCTAAAGTTTTTTCAGGTAATCCGGAGTTTATAATTTTATATAATCCAACAGAAGATCTAAGTTCCGATTCAGTTGAAAAATTGTACCAAATAATTAATAAGTATAAAGTAAATGGAAAAGGTATAATCTATGTTACTAAACTATGGGAAGAAGCTTTAAAGGTTGCTGACAGAATTTCAGTAATGTCAGAAGGTAAGATAAAAAAAACTTTTATGTCAGAGGATGCAAAGAAGAACCCGCGAGAATTACTAAATATTTTAGGTAAATATAATTATACAAATAGTGAAGAGAAAATAGACAATGAGAGCATGGAAGTTTTAGATGCAGTTTTTAGGGCTGCTGAATTTTTGACTTCTGAATATGAGCTAAATGATGTGCTATCGTTGCTATCGGAGCAGGTTACAAAATTTATGAATGCTGATGGATGTACTATTTATTTAATAGATGAAGGAACACATACAATTATAGATACCGTAGAATTTAAAGTTAAAGAAGAATTACAAGTTGAATTAAAGGAGAAATTTGTATTAAGTATTATTCAGAATGAAAAATTATATTACTCCAATGAGCATACGAAAGACTTTCTTTCAATTTTTAAGATTAATAATAGAGTTAAAACAATTATTTGCATCCCTGTTTTAATAAGATCACGTGTAACAGGGGTTATTCAAATTTGTTATGAAAGATTATATATTCATTCTAAAGAGGAAACAAGGTATTTATCTACTTTTGCAAGGCATGCAGCACTAGCAATTGAAGATACGAGATTAATGGGTAGATCAGCTTTACTTCAGGAGAGTCATCATAGAATAAAAAATAATTTGCAAGCGATCATTAATATTGTATCTTTGCAAAAGCAGGTAAGTGATGTGAGCTCTGAGAATAATTTAAATGATGTTTTAGATAACATTATTTCTCGTGTTAGGAGTATAGCAACTGTTCACGATTTGCTAGCTAAAGATAAATTGGGAAGAAGTATTATTAATATTAAGGACATAGTAGAAATAGTTGCGAATTTTTTTAGTGTAATGAATACAGGGCTAAAGATTGACTTGGAGTTGGATGATATATTTATTCCGTATAATAAAGCTACTTCAATTGCTCTGATTATAAATGAATTAATTAGTAATTGTATAAAACATGCATTTCCTAATGGAAGTAAAGGTTCTATTAGTGCAAAGTGTAAAAGATTTAAAGAATTTGTTTTATTGTCAGTTGAGGATAATGGAGTAGGGATTTCTCCGGATTTTGATATAAACAAGACAGATAGCTTAGGGGTATCTATAGTTTCTTCTATTGCAAGGTATGAATTTAAAGGAAAGATAGAATTTATCTCAAAGAAAAAAGGGACAAGAGTTGAAATTAAGTTACCTAATGAAAAGGTTTTTATAACTTACAAGAAAAAAATCTAAGTATATGAGAGGTGTCTATTTATGGGGAATTCATTAAAAATTCTATTAGGAGAGGACGAATATTTATGCCTTATAGGCTTAGTAACTAGTTTAAAAGAACTTGGGCATGAGACTATTGGACAAGCATCTGATGGTGAAGAACTTGTAAAAATGGCATTAGAAAAGAAACCAGATTTAATTATTACAGATATTAATATGCCACTTTTAGATGGTATTGAGGCTCTTAAAAAGATTAATGAGCAAATGTTTATTCCAAGTATAATAATAAGTGGCTATCATGACAAAGAGTTAATTGAAAGAGCAACAAAACAAGGTATATTCAACTATTTAATTAAACCTGTAGATATTTTAAACTTAAAAGTTGCTATAGATGTTGCTATATCTAAATTCAAAGAGTTTGAAAGAATAAAATGCAAGCTTGATGATACTGAAAAGTCTCTTGAAGGGCGTAAGTATATAGAAAAATCTAAAGGTATTATAATGGATAGATTCCATCTAAGTGAAGCTGAAGCAATGAAGAGATTGCAAAAAATGAGCAAAGATAGTAACAAAAAGATGGTGGATATAGCCAAGGAGATAATAAATGCTAACAAGCTTTTGAGTTAACAAAAACTTATATTTATTAATTTTAATAATGTATGGCAATATGAAGATATAATACACAATGATTAAAATATAATAATATTATATTTTAATCTTGACTTATTGCTAAAATTAAAATATAATAAAGTTGTAAATAGAAAATCATAATGAAAACTTGGATGTTTAAATAATTTGTTTTAGTGCCTGAATGTATACGTTTAACATAGAGATAAGACATTATAAAAAAATGACCGCACGAATATTTTAAATCAATTGCTTAATAGTTATTTTATTCTAATGATTGGTATAAAATAACCAAGGTTAGGTGTTTGGTTAAAGTGAAGTGAAAATTGAATATATGGAATTTTGGATTTATGATAGATTCGAGATTCTAGAGGTTATGGTGCCTCGTATACACATAAGTTTTAAGGCTTATTATGTCTTTCTTATGTGTATACGAGGCATCTATTTTTATATAATGTTAATTTCTAAGTTAAACCATATATTTCAAGTTATTAAAATTTGTTACCATGGGAGGGGATAAATTAATATTGATGTTTGGAGATGTTCTAGACATAGACTTTAATAGTCTAAATTTCAAGTAAAGGTTTACTATTATTAAATTCAGGGGGGATTTTGTATGAAAAAGAAAAAATTATTAGGTCTATTAATTGCCACAACACTGGCATTTGCAGGATGTGGTCAAGCTGCAAAAACATCAACGCCAGCAGCATCTGATTCATCAACTGCACAAACAGCTAAGGCTAAAGATTTAACTATAGGAATGTCATTCCAAGAAATGGACAATCCTTATTTCATTACAATGAATGAGGCAGTTAAGGAAGCGGCAACTCAAGTAGGAGCTAAGCTTATTGTAACTGATGCTAAACATGACGTAAACAAACAAACTAGTGATATAGAAGATATGATCCAAAAGGGTGTTAAGATTTTACTACTAAACCCAACTGATAGTAAAGGTATAGAAACAGCAGTTGTTGCAGCAAAAAAGGCTGGAGTTGTAGTAGTTTGTGTTGACGCACAAGCAAATGGCCCTATAGATTCTTTTGTAGGTTCTAAAAACTATGATGCAGGATATTTAGCTGGAAAACAATTAGCAAAAGATTTAAATGGAAAAGGAAAAGTAGCTATCTTAAATGGTATTCCAGTAGTTCCTATCCTAGAAAGAGTAAAAGGTTTTGAGGCTGCAATGAAAGAATTCCCAGAAATTAAAGTTGTAGATAATCAAAATGGTGAACAAGAGCGTAGTAAGGCAATGACTGTAACTGAAAATATGATGCAAACAACTGCAGATTTAAATGCAATTTTTAGTGTTAATGATACAGGTTCTTTAGGAGCTGTTGCGGCTATTCAAAGTGCTGGTAAAGATATTGGTGTTTATAGTGTTGACGGTGCACCAGAAGCAGTTAAAGCTATAGTAGAAGGAAAAATCTTAAAGTGTACTGTAGCTCAATATCCTCGTGACCAAGTAAGAATCGCTTTTGGAATAGCTTTAGCTAAGTTCTTAGGAGCTCATGTTCCAGCAGCAGTACCAGTAGACGTTTTACCATTGACAAAAGATAATGCAAAAGACTTTAAGTGGTAAAAATATTTATTAGAAACATAGGTACTCCAAAGTTTTGGAGTACCAACCTTAAAAGACTTAAATAAGAAAATAGAGGAGGTGTAAAGATGGATAAAATTTTAGAGTTGGTAGATATCAAAAAAGAGTTTCCTGGAGCAAAGGCATTAGATGGTGTGAGTATTGGTTTGATTCGTGGAGAAATTCATGCGTTAGTAGGTGAAAACGGAGCAGGAAAATCGACTTTAATGAAAATTTTATCTGGAATTTACAAACCCACCAGTGGTAAGATTTTTCTCGAAGGAAAAGAGATAATTTTAAATAATACTAAACAGGCACAAGAGTTAGGGATAACCATTATACATCAGGAATTTAGTTTAATTCCGTATATGAATACTGTAGATAACATATTTTTAGGACGAGAAATCAGAAAGAGTAATGGTTTACTAGATAAAAAACTTATGAAAGAAAAGGCTAAGGAATTATTAAAAAGGATTGACGTTGAGGTTGATTTAGACAAAACAGTAGATGATCTTAGCGTAGCAGAAAAACAGTTTATCGAAATAGCCAAGGCGATTTCTGTAAATGCAAAATTTTTAATATTAGATGAACCAACTGCACCTTTAACAGAGGGCGAAGCAAAACATCTTTTTAATTTAATGAGGACACTTAAGGCTAATGGAGTAACTATGATTTTTATTTCTCACCATATGGATGAAATATTCGAGATAGCGGATAGATTCAGTGTTATAAGAGATGGGAAATGGATTGGGACTGAATCAATTGATCAAGTTACAGAAGGTGAGATTATTCATATGATGGTTGGAAGAGAGTTAAAGGATACTTTTCCAGAAAGGGCTTGTATTGAAGATGATAGAGAAGTAATTCTAGAAGTGAAGAATCTAAAAAACAAGAGGATTAAGAATGTATCATTTAAGTTACATAAGGGTGAAATATTAGGAATTTCGGGCTTAGTAGGATCAGGTAGAAGCGAAGTTGTGAGGGCATTAATTGGCGCAGATAAAACGGAGAAAAAGGAAATTTTCATAAAAGGAAAAAAGGTAAATATTAATGCTCCAAATGACGCATTAAATTTAGGGATAGCTTTAATTCCAGAGGATAGAAAAAATCAAGGGCTAGTTTTAGAATCATCTATTAAGAATAATATAAGTTTATCAGGGTTTAACAAGATTGTCAACAAATTGAATTTAATTAATAGAGCTAAAGAAGTAAGTGAAGTTAATAAGTATGTAACGAGTTTGGGTATAAAAACGTCTAGCATAGAAAGACTTGTAAAAAATTTAAGTGGTGGAAATCAACAAAAAGTTGTAATAGCTAAATGTTTAAATACAGAGTGTGAAATCTTAATTTTTGATGAGCCTACTAGAGGTATAGATGTAGGAGCTAAAGCAGAAATATATAAATTAATGACAGAATTGGTGAGCAAGGGAATTTCAATTATTATGATATCATCTGAACTTCCAGAAGTTTTAGGAATGAGTGATAGAATATTAGTTATGTGTAAAGGTGAAATTACGGGGGAGATATACGCTGAGGAAGCAAACCAAGAAAAAATTATGTATTATGCAACCGGGGGTGGAATAAATGATTGATTCTGAAAAAGTACAGGAAAAACAAAAAAATGGAAATTCTTTAATTGGAACTTTAAAGGGTATAGAGATAAAAAAAGAAATGTTTACTTTTATAGGCTTTATTGTATTATGTGTGTTGATGACATTAGCATCTGATAAGTTTTTAGAGTACGATAACTTAGTTAATATAGTTAGACAGGTATCTATAAACGGTATTTTAGCCGTTGGTATGACCTTCGTTATTCTAACAGCAGGTATAGACCTTTCTGTTGGATCAGTTCTAGCAATTTCAAGCACAGTAGTGGCTGGTGCAATGATTAACCAGGGATTACCTTCTATAGTAGCTGTATTGCTAGGTATACTAGTAGGTGCTATATGTGGTCTTATTAATGGTACATTAGTAGCATATGCAAAGATGCCTGCAATTATAGTTACTTTGGCAATGATGGAAATTCCTCGTGGTTTAGGCCTTTTATATACTGGGGGATATCCGTTATCTGGTCTACCATCAGGATTTTCTTTCATAGGAAGAGGATATTTGTTAAATATAATTCCAATGCCTGTAGTTATAATGCTTGTTATCTATGTAGTTGCCTATATGGTGTTAGGCCATTTACCAATGGGCAGATATATATACGCTATTGGAGGAAATGAAGAGGCTGTACGTTTATCAGGTGTTAAGGTAAAAAAATATAAGGTTATGGCATATCTTATAAGTGGTGTAACTGCTGGAATTACCGGAGTAGTATTAACTTCCAGACTAATGTCTGGACAACCAATGGCTGGTTCAGGTTTCGAATTAGATGCTATCGCAGCAGTAGTATTAGGTGGTACTGATATAGCTGGAGGACGTGGAAACATTCTTGGTACTTTCCTAGGAGTATTGATTATGGGAGTACTAAGTAATGGATTGAACTTGATGGGAGTTTCTCCATATGTTCAAAGAGTTTTAAAAGGACTTATAATACTTTTAGCTATTTACTTTAGTTCAAAAAAGAAAAAATAGGTTAGTAATATAAATTATATAAAACATTTCAAATCAATATTGAAAATAAAAGTTATTTTATAAATTATAACAATCTTAAATATTAAGGAGGATTTTATTATGACAAAATTACCTGAAACAATGAAAGCTTTAGTAGCATATAGCAATGGAGATTATCGTTTTGAACCAAATTATCCTACCCCAAAATGTGGACTAGATGACATTATTATCAAAACTGAAGGCTGCGGCGTTTGTGCTGGTGATTTAAAATGTCAACATGGTGCAGCAATGTTCTGGGGAGATGAAACGCAACCTTCTTGGGTAAAGCCTCCATTTATCCCAGGACATGAATTTGTTGGAGTAATTGTTGAACTAGGTGAGAATGTAAAGGATTTTCAAATAGGTGATAGAATAACTGCTGATCAAATCGTTCCTTGTGGCGAATGTAGATTCTGTAAGGACGGCCATTACTGGATGTGCCAACCTCATAATATTTTTGGATTTCAAGAAGAAAACAATGGTGGTATGGCAGAATATGTTCGCTATCCAAAAACCTCTGTGATCCACAAAGTACCGAAGTCAATGAAGCTAGAAGATGCATTGTTAATTGAACCTTACGCTTGTTCTAAACACTGCGTAGACAGAGCACAAATAGGCTGTGAAGATGTTGTAGTAATTTCTGGTGCAGGCACACTTGGACTAGGCATGATTACTTATGCTAGAATGAAAAATCCTAAAAAGTTAATTGTTCTGGATATGGTTGATACACGTCTTGAAAAGGCAAAAGAATTTGGAGCAGATATTGTAATGAACCCATCTAAAATTGATGTAGTTAAAGAAATCCTTGAAATGACAGATGGTTATGGTTGTGACATTTATATTGAAGCAACTGGTCATCCTTCCAGCGTAACCCAAGGATTAAGTATGATTAGAAAATTAGGACGTTTTGTTGAGTTCAGTGTTTTCGGTGCTCCAACAACTGTTGATTGGTCAATCATCGGAGATCGTAAAGAACTTGACATTTTAGGTGCTCACTTAAGCCCATACTGCTATCCATTTGTTACTGAAAATATTGCTAACGGCAATCTGAAAACAGCTGGTATAGTATCACGCTCTTTCCCAATCGAAAAATGGGAAGAAGCTTTCGAGTATGCAACAGGCAAACATGGAGATTTTAAAGTAGCAATCACATTCTAAAATTGTAACACCAGTTATATTATCATAGTGGTTAGAATTTGAAAATACGAAACTGTATGACAGGATTTTTGAAATATACAAGAAAGTTTATTTAAGTTTGAAGAAGACAGAATTAAACTAAATAACTTGAAAAGTTAAGGTGATATTGCCTTAACTTTTCAAGTTATTGATATGGAGGTCTAACATGGGAAAATACTTAGTGGGTTTAGATAATGGTGGTACTTTTATAAAGGCAGTTATTTTTGATATATACGGAACTACGATAGCTACTGCATATCAACAGGTTGAGTTAATTACACCTGGTGAAGGACGTACAGAACGTGATATGAATGCTTTATGGGATGCTAATTGTACAGTATTAAAGGAGGCAATTGAAAAGGGTTGCATTCAACCAAGCGAGATTTTGGGAGTATCACTTTCAGGACATGGAAAAGGTCTTTATCTATGGGGTAAAGACAACAAGCCTGCATATAATGGAATTGTGTCCACAGACACAAGGGCATATATGTACCCTGAAAAATGGAATAATGATGGAACTGCAGATAAAGTTTTTGGAAAGACTTGCCAAAAAATTTTAGCCTGCCAACCTGTATCCCTTGTTAGTTGGCTTAAAGATAACAGTCCCGAAGTAATGGAAAATACAAAATGGATATTTGGAGTTAAGGATTATATTAGATTTAGGCTTACAGGAGAGGCTAACGCTGAAATTACAGATATCTCAGGCTCAAATTTTGTAAATATTGTTGAGGCAAGATATGATAAAGAGCTTTTAAGAGATTTTGAGCTAGAGGATATTTATGAGAAGCTTCCTCCACTGAAATACTCAACAGATATATCTGGATATATTACAGTAGAAACAAGTAAGGTCACAGGGCTTGCAGAAGGTACCCCTGTTGCAGCAGGAATGTTTGATATTGATGCTTGTGCCATTGCGATGGATATTACAGATGAAGATAATCTTTGTGTAATCGCAGGTACTTGGAGTATTAACGAATATATTTCCAAGGAACCAATTCTTAATAAAACAGTAATGATGAATTCACTTTATTGTATTCAAGGGTACTATCTTGTAGAAGAATGCAGCCCAACTTCTGCAGCTAATAATGAATGGTTTTTAAATAAATTCATGAGTGAAGAGAAAGTACTGGCTAAGGAGCAGGGTATTAATGTCTATGATGTGATTAATAAGATGGTGGAATCCGTAAAACCAGATGAACAAAACATCATGTTTTTACCATATATATTTGGTTCAAACTATAATCCACAAGCAAAAGCCTCATTAATTGGTATGGATAGCTCCCATACAAAAGCGCAGATTGCACGTGCAGTATTTGAGGGAATAGTTTTTTGTCATATGGTTCATATTGAAAAATTACTGATGAATCGTTCAAAGCCTAAAGCTGTTAGATTAGCTGGAGGCGCTGCAAATTCTAAGGTGTGGGTTCAAATATTTGCTGATGTACTCAATTTACCTGTTGAGATAATTGATACAACGGAATTAGGAGCGTTAGGATGTGCCATGGCTGCAGGTGTAGCTGCAGGTGTCTTTAAAGATTTAAAAGAGGCAGCAAAAAAATTAGTGAAAATTAAAGAAAGAGTTGAACCAATTAAAGAAAATGTTGAAATCTACAAATCTAAATTTAAGCTTTACAAGGAAACTACAGAAGTCTTGGATAATTTATGGAAGAAGTTTTAGTTAACTTCATAGGGTTCTAGCATAAAATTTAAAATTGAGGATATTTTATGGAGGATTAGAAAATGAGTGTTGCAATGAATGATATCAAAAATTCCATTATCAACGGAAAAACAGTGCTTGGTATTGAACTTGGTTCAACAAGAATTAAAGCAGTTCTGATTGGTGAAGATAACGCACCCATCGCTTCTGGAAGCCATGACTGGGAAAACAGCTATGTTAATAATATCTGGACCTACAGCTTAGAGGACATTTGGAAGGGTTTACAGGATAGTTATCAGAAGATGGCCAGCGATGTAAAACAACAATATGGAGTAACCCTTCAAACCATTGGGGCAATCGGTTTTAGTGGCATGATGCATGGTTATATGGCTTTCAACAAAGAGGGAGAGCTTTTAATTCCATTCCGTACATGGCGAAATACTATTACTAAAAAGGCTTCAGAAGAATTGACTAATCTTTTTAACTACAATATTCCTCAAAGATGGAGCATTGCTCATCTTTATCAAGCTATTTTAAATGGGGAAGAGCATGTAGGTGATGTCAGTTTCTTAACAACCTTGGCAGGATATATACATTGGAAACTAACAGGGCAAAAATTAATGGGTGTTGGTGAAGCATCAGGAATGTTCCCTATTGATATAGATACAAAAAATTTTAATACAAATATGATTAAGCAGTTCAATGAATTAATCGCTTCTAAAAATTTATCATGGAAACTTGAGGATATACTACCAAAGGTTTTATTAGCTGGTGAAGATGCTGGTGTTCTTACGGAGGAAGGTGCAAAGCTTTTAGATATTACAGGACAATTGAAACCAGGTATTCCACTTTGTCCACCAGAAAGTGATGCGGGAACAGGTATGGTTTCAACCAATAGTGTTGCAAAGCGTACTGGTAATGTTTCAGCTGGAACCTCTGTTTTTGCAATGATTGTGCTTGAAAAGGAGCTGTCAAAAGTACATGAAGAAATCGATTTAGTTACAACACCTGATGGTAATCTAGTAGCTATGGTGCACTGTAATAACTGCACATCAGATATTAATGCATGGGTGGGGTTATTCAAAGAATTTGCTGAAGCAATGGGTGTAGAAGTTGATATAAATAAGTTATTTGCAACTTTATATAATAAGGCACTTGAAGGAGATTCAGATTGCGGTGGATTATTAGCTTATAATTATTTATCGGGTGAACATATAACTAATTTTCAAGAAGGACGTCCACTATTTGTACGTACACCAGAAAGTAAATTTAACTTAGCGAATTTTATCCGTGTCAATTTATTTACAGCATTAGGTGCACTAAAAACAGGTTTGGATATACTTCTTAAAGAGGAAGACGTTAAGGTTGACCAAATCTTAGGTCACGGAGGCTTATTTAAAACTAAAGATGTAGGACAGAAGATTATGGCTGCTGCTATAAATGCTCCCGTTTCTGTTATGGAAACTGCTGGAGAGGGAGGAGCATGGGGAATTGCATTACTTGCATCGTATATGCTTAACAAAGCTGAAAATGATACATTAGAGGATTATTTAACACAGAAAGTATTTGCAGGAAAAGTTGGTACAAAGATTGATCCAGATTCTAAGGATGTAGCAGGCTTTGATGAATTCATGAAGCGCTATACTATGGGACTTGCGATTGAAAGAGCTGCTGTAGATAACCTTAAGTAGTTAATGAGAATAAAATACGTAGAAAGTCTTTGCAAAAGAAAATGTCGGAATCTACAAAACCAAATTTTAACTTTATAAGGAGACTACAGAAAACTTGGATAAATTATGGAAGAAATTTTAGGACACTATAGTTATTTATATAATGGTGTAAATGGAGGAATTTATGAATTATTTACTAGGATTGTATGAAAAATCAATGCCTAATGAGCTGACTTTAGAACAAAAGCTAATAGAAGGTAAGAATGCTGGATTCGATTTTTTAGAGATAAGTATTGATGAGACCGATGTGAAATTACAACGTCTTGATTGGAGTAATGAGCAAAAAAAAGCATTAGTTGAGGCAATGTATCGAACAGAGATGCCTATAAAAACAATTTGCTTGAGTGGACATAGGAAATTTCCTATTGGAAGTAATGACGAAACAATAGTTAAAAGAGGCATGGATATAATGAGAAAAGCTATTGATTTCGCCTGCGATACAGGGATTAGAATCATACAAATTGCCGGATACGACGTTTATTACGAGGAATCTACAGACCAGACTGTACAAAGGTTTGGTGAAAATTTAAAAAAATGTGTTGAGTATGCTGCTCAAAAAGGAGTGCTTTTGGGATTCGAAACTATGGAAACAGAGTTTATGAATACTACTGAAAAAGCAATGAAATATGTGGAATTAATTAATTCACCGTATCTAAATGTATATCCTGATTTGGGAAATATTACAAATGCGTGTAAGATGTATGAGACAAGTATGTTAGAAGATATATCTAGAGGAAGAGGAAAGATTGTAGCAGTACATCTTAAAGAAACTGTACCAGGTAAATTTAGAGAAATTCCTTTTGGAACAGGCCATGTAGATTTTGAAAGTGCAATAAAACTACTTAGAAAAAATGGTGTTAATATGTTTACTGGTGAGTTTTGGTATAATGAAAAGTTAGATTGGAGACAAGAATTAAAGTTTGCTAATAACTTTTTAAGAGCCCAATTTAATAATAACTAAAACTTAAAAGGCGGCCAGTGCATATATATTGGCTGCCTTTTATTTGAAAAATATATTAGTGTATGAAAGGAGAATAACTATGTTAGAAATGCTGAAGGAAAGTGTACTAAATGCAAATCTGGAATTGCCTAAAAAAGCATTAGTTACTTATACATGGGGAAATGTAAGTGGAATTGATAGAGAAAAAGGATTAGTAGTTATAAAACCAAGTGGAGTATCCTATGAAGAAATGAAAGCTGATGATATGGTGGTTGTAGATTTAGAAGGAAATATAGTTGAGGGAAATTTAAATCCTTCATCAGATACGCCAACTCACTTAATTTTATATAAAGCTTTTACTGAAATAGGTGGGGTAGTTCATACCCATTCACCATGGGCTACTAGCTGGGCTCAAGCAGAGAGAGATATACCTTGTTTTGGAACAACTCACTGCGACTATTTCTATGGAAATATACCTTGTACAAGAAAGATGACAAAAGAAGAAGTATATGGAGACTACGAATTACAAACTGGTAATGTAATTGTAGAGAGATTAAAGGAACTAAATGAAAATTATATTCCAGGAGTAGTAGTATGCAATCACGGGCCTTTTTCTTGGGGAAAAAGCCCAGAAGAAGCCGTCCACAATGCTGTAGTTATGGAAGAAGTAGCTAAAATGGCTTACAGGACGTTGACAATAAATGCTACTCAACCATCAGTTGAAAGTTACTTGTTAGATAAACATTTTTTAAGAAAACATGGCGCTAATGCATATTATGGACAAAAGAAGTAGAGCGTGAACAACAATATGAATAATATTGACCAGTTAGTAGTAAACTTAAGTTTTGCACTACTCTCATAGTATACTTCAAATTATATATATATTGCTCTTAGATGCTGATTTTATTGGCATTTAGAGCAATTTTTTTTTGAAAAAAATCTTTAAGTTATTAAACAAAAAACACTCCTATGCAAATAAAATTTTACTAAAAAATAATTACAATTTATTGAAATATAACCAATATTTTAGTAAAATAAGGATATAAAAACGATTTTAAAGTAAAAATTTATTCATAGATAAACATAGTTTATAATTGAAATTTGAGAATTAAGAGGGAGATATTATGATTAACCAGCTAATGCTTGATTTTGAAAAAGTGTTTGGTAGTAAAGACGGAGCTGAAGTTTATTTTGCACCAGGCAGAGTAAACTTGATTGGTGAGTATACAGACTATAATGGAGGACACGTATTTCCATGTGCTTTAACTTTTGGAACTTATGCTATTGCAAGAAAAAGAGAGGACAAATTACTACGTTTATATTCAAAAAATTTTGAAAAGGTAGGAATAATAGAATTTAATGTTGATGAGTTAATCAATGTAAAGGAACAGGACTGGGCTAATTATCCTAAGGGAGTAGTTTGGGCGTTTAACAAGGAAGGCTTCTCAATAGATAAAGGCTTTGAGATTTTATTTTATGGAAACATCCCAAATGGTGCAGGACTTTCATCTTCAGCATCTATAGAAGTTGTTACTTCAGTAATGATAAAAGACTTATTTAATTTAGATTTAGATATGATTAAGATGGTGCAAATAAGTAAACTGGCAGAGAATAAATTCATTGGAGTAAATTGCGGAATTATGGATCAGTTTGCTATAGGAATGGGGAAAGAAAACCATGCTGTTTTATTAGATACCAATACTTTAAACTACACTTACGCTAGCATAGATTTAAAGGATGCATCAATTGTTATAGCAAATACAAATAAACGTCGTGGACTCGCTGATTCAAAATATAATGAAAGAAGAGCTGAATGTGAAGATGCATTAAAGGATTTACAGAGTGAATTAGATATTAAATCCTTTGGGGAGCTGACTGAAGAAGAATTTGAAAGGTATGAATACTTAATTAAAAGTAGTGTAAATGTAAAGCGTGGAAAGCATGCAGTATACGAAAACCAGAGAACTATAAAGGCTGTTAAGGCTCTAAAAGAGAATGACCTTGAAACTTTTGGTTTATTGATGAACGCCTCTCATGTTTCATTAAGAGATGATTTTGAAGTTACAGGTATAGAACTAGATACATTAGTTGAACTTGCTTGGAGACAAAAGGGAGTTATAGGTTCACGGATGACTGGTGCTGGTTTTGGTGGATGTACAGTTAGTATAGTTAAAAATGACTGCATAGATGATTTTATAAAAAATGTAGGAGAAGCCTATAGTAAAAAAATAGGTTATGAAGCAAGTTTTTATATTGCAAACATTGGAGATGGAGCCAGGAAACTAAGCTAAGAAGCAGGAGAGAGGGGGAGTATTATGAAAATAAATATTTCTTATGACGTGGAAAGATTACTTCAATATAGTCTAAAAAAAGAATTAATTAATGATGTAGATGTTGTTTATACTAGGAACAGAATATTAGAAATTTTAGGGATTGATGGCGTAGAAGAAGTGTCAATAAAAGAAGAATTTTTAGAATCTCCTGATTTAATACTTGAAAATATATTGAACTGGTGTCTAGAAAAAAGCATCCTAGAAAGTGATGAAGTAGTATATAAAGATTTATTAGATACAAAAATCATGGGGTGTCTAATGCCAAGACCTTCAGAGGTTATCTCTAAGTTTAATAAGCTTTATTATGAAGACAAAAAGAAGGCTACAGATTATTATTATAGTTTAAGTAAAAATTCTAATTATATTAGAACTGAGAGAGTAAAGAAAGATTTGAAATGGAAGACTATAACTGAATATGGAGAAATAGATATAACAATTAATTTATCTAAACCTGAAAAGGATCCTAAGGTTATTGCGGGAGCAAGAAATGTGGACAATAGTTCATACCCGAAATGCTTGCTATGTAAAGAAAGTGAAGGATATAAAGGAAGGTTGAATTACCCTGCAAGACAAAATCATAGAATAATCCCCATAACTTTGAACAATGAAAAATGGTTTTTTCAGTATTCTCCTTATGTTTACTACAATGAACACTGCATAGTACTTAAGAGTAATCATGATCCTATGAGAATTTCAAAGGAAACCTTCATAAGGTTGCTAGACTTTATTGAAAAGTTTCCCCATTATTTTATAGGTTCTAACGCGGATTTGCCTATAGTAGGAGGCTCTATTTTAGCCCATGACCACTTTCAGGGAGGAAACTATGAGTTTGCGATGGCAAAAGCTCAGGTTGAAAAGGAATTTAGTATAGAAAAATTCAAAAATGTAAAAGTAGGTAGAATTAAGTGGCCTATGTCTGTTATTAGATTAGAAGGAGAGAATAAGGAATCTGTAATGGAAGCTGCTTATTATATATACACAAAGTGGAAAAATCACTCTGATGAAACAGTTGATATTTTAGCAAATACTAATGGAGTTCCACATAACACTGTGACACCTATAGCCAGAATGAAATCTGAAAAGTTCCAGTTAGACTTAGTTCTTAGAAATAACAGAACTACTGAAAAATATCCAGATGGTATATTCCATCCCCATCAGGAGTTGCATCATATAAAGAAAGAAAATATAGGTCTTATAGAGGTTATGGGATTAGCGGTTTTACCAGCAAGATTAAAAACTGAACTTAAGGATTTAGAGTATTATTTAATCCATAAAGACAATATAGATCAGATATGGGAAAAAGAAGAATTAGTGAAACATAAAGAATGGTGCAACGAAATTGTAAGTAAATATGGTAATATAAATGATGATAATGTTAAAGAAATACTGCAAAAGGAAGTAGGAATTAAATTTTCAAAAGTACTTGAACATACTGGTGTTTTTAAGAGAAATCAAGAAGGGCAAGATGCTTTTGATAAGTTTATTAGGAAAGTAAAAAAGTAGTAATACCAACAAAACTAATGATACGAGAAAGCTGTAATATCTTGACTTAGAATAGTATAAAATATACAATTCTAATATGATGATTAATATTGATAAAAACTTATGTTCAGAATTAAAGCAACGAAAAACTACTCCAACAATCGTAGCAGATATATTACGTGCAGCTATTTTAAAAGGTGAATTAAAAGGAGGTCAGCAGCTAATTCAGGCAGATATTGCAGAACAATTTGGAATGAGCAGAATTCCAGTTCGTGAAGCCTTAAAGCAGCTTGAAGCAGAAGGACTTATAAAACTAAATCCTAACAAAGGGGCTATTATAACCGAACTAAGTGCTGATGAAGTTAAAGAGATATATGAAATTAGATCATTTTTAGAAACAGGTGCTATAGAGTTTTCAATTATGAATTTAACTGTTGATGATTTAAATCGTGCAGAAAAAATATTGAAAGATATAGATAATGCTCCAGATGTTAATAAATGGCTTGATTTAAATTGGCAATTTCATTCATGTTTATATTTTCCCGCAAATCGCCCTCGTCTTCTATCTATTATTAATAATTTACATATAAATGTTGCACGATATATGCGAATATACTTGGAATTAATGAATTTTGAAGAAAAATCACAAGAAGAGCACTATAAGATACTTAGTGCCTGCAGAGAACAAAATGTACAGGAGGCAATCAATCTTATAGAGAAGCATTTAGAAAATGCATCTGTAACCCTTGTGTCATATTTAAATGAAAGAAATAAGGAATAAGAAAGGACGGTAGTATAGGCAATAGTAAATTAGTTGTTTGAAATCTAAGTTGATTTATAGAAAGCTTCTACTTATGCAGAGGCTTTTTTTAGTTGGAATTTAAAACTGTTTTGTGAGAAAATATGCCATTAGGTATTGAAAATAAATGAATTGAGAGTTTATATAAAATATTTGAAGAGATAATTTTTAGATTGGCTTGATGCAAAAAACGCGACTATAGTTGCTTTGTTCTTATTGACTTGTATATTGTATACAATATACAATACAAGTATAAAGTTTTAAAAATCAGAATGGTAATATCAAAATTTATAAAAAATAGGAGGGTAAGTACTATGAGTGTTACAGAAAGAATTGAACAATTTAGGCAGGAATATATAAACTCAAAACCATCAATTTGTTATGAAAGGGCAAAAATTTGGACCGAATCCCATAAAAAAACAGAAGGTGAACCAATAGCTATTAGGAGAGCTAAGGCCTTTTTAGCTGCATGTGAAAAACTTCCGATTAATGTATTCAAAAATGAATTAATTGTAGGTACAGCTGGCCACTTTAAAAGAACAGGTATATTAACTCCAGAGTTTTCCTGGAAATGGGTTGATAAAGAAATGGATAGTTTTGATAAAAGACCCCAAGATCCATACTTTATTGATGATGAACAAAAACAATTTATACGTGAAGAAATTTTTCCTTATTGGAAAGGAAAATCATTAGAAGAACATTTCTTAACAAGGGTGCCTGAGGAAACTGCAAAAATATTAATTGATACAGGAATTATTGATAATGACTCAAAGTGGAGACAGGCAGTTGGAGAAATCACGCCTGATTATCAAGACGTATTGTTTGTAAAGGGATATAAAGGAATATTGGAAGAGACTGTAGAAAATTTAAAAGATTTAGAACCAATTTCTGTAGAAAATATTGAAAAAATAAATTTCTATGAATCTGTAAAAATTGCAACTGAAGGTATTATAAGCTTTGCCAATCGTTATGCAGATAAGGCAGAAGAGATTGCAGATAAAGAAGAGAATCTAATTAGAAAGGAAGAATTATTAGAAATATCAAGAATTTGTAGAAAAGTTCCTGAAAATCCCCCTGAAACATTTGCAGAGGCAATTCAATTTGTATGGTTTGTACAGCTCGGGGGTATAATTTCTGAAAACCCACTTGCATTGAATTTAGGAAGATTTGATCAATATATGTATCCTTATTATGAGTCTGATATTAAATTAGATAGAATAACAAAAGAAAAAGCTCAAGAATTAATAGAAGCATTGTGGATTAAATTGTCTGAATGGGTGTGGACAATTTCTTCTAATACAGCAGGTTATTTTGCAGGATATAACCAATTTCAAAATTTAACAGTAGGTGGCAGAAAGAGAGATGGAAGTGATGCCACTAATGATTTATCTTATATGTGTCTTAAAGCAACAGAAAGTGTTAAAACCCATCAACCAGGATTAAGTGTTCGTATTCACCCAGATTGCCCTGAAGAATTTTTAATGGCAGTTTGTAAATTAGTGAGGTTAGGAACAGGCTTTCCAGCAATTCATAATGATTATACAGGAGCACAAATGCTTCTTCAAGATGGATATGAGCCAGAGGATGCAAGAGATTGGAGTAACTGCGGTTGCGTAGTACCACACTTTAGAAAAACTGGACAGTGGACATCAGCGGTGAATATTAATTTTGCAGCAGCACTTGAGTATGCTTTAAATGAAGGTAAAAGTAGATTAACTGCTGAAACACTGGTTCTTCAAGAGAAACCTGTATCTGAGCTTACAAGTTATGAAGAAGTTAAAAATGCATTTTTAAAGCAATTTGCAAATTTAATTAAACACTCAGTAATTGGTACAGTTATTGCACAACAATTGCACACAGAATTGGTACCAAGACCATTCTTATCAACCTGTGTTGACGGATGCATGGAAAAGGGTAAAGATTTAAGTAAGGGTGGAGCTAAGTATAATATAGGTCCTGTTCTAACTGGAATTGGTTTAGGAATTGTGTCAAATTCTTTAGCAGTAATTAAAAAGTTAGTTTTTGAGGAAGGCGTTACAACTCTTGAAGAATTAGATAAAGCAATGAATGCAAATTGGGAAGGATATGAAGGTTTAAGAAAGAGAGCATTAGCTGTTCCTAAATACGGCAATGACGATAATTATGTAGATTCTATCGCGGTTGAAATTTCTAATTTTTATTACAAGGAAATAAGAAAATATAAAGATATTTTTGGATCTAAATTTAATTCAGCATTCATGGGAATTTCTAACTATATACCTACAGGTAAAATAATAGGTGCAACTCCCTGTGGAAGAAAAGCAAAAATGCCTTTAACAGAAGGTGTATCACCATTTGTAGGAAGCGATGTAACCAGTCCATTAGCTGCAATGAGATCAGCAGCAAAAGTCAATCATGATGTACACACAGGAGGAACTTTATTAAATTTAAGGCTATCTAATGATTTATTAAAATCTGATAGAGGCCTAAGAAACTTAGCATCTATGATCCGTGCCTACTTCTCATTAGGAGCATTCCATGTTCAATTTAATGCTATATCTAATGAAGTATTACGTAAAGCCCAGAAATCACCTGAGGAATATAAAGATTTATTAGTTCGTGTTGCTGGATATAGTACTCAATTTGTTAATTTATCAAAAGAAGTTCAGGAAGCAATCATTGCAAGAACTGAACATGAAAGTATATAGGAAAGTCACATGGGATATTTAGATGAAAAAGGATATGTATCTCAAATACAGAGTTTTTCAGTTAATGATGGAGAGGGTATACGGACAACTATTTTTTTATCTGGTTGTCCTTTAAGATGTAAGTGGTGCTGTAATCCAGAAACATGGACAATCAATCCTAAAATAGCTCAATTGTCTGTTAAAGAAGTTCTTCAACGTGTAAAAAGAGATATAATCTTCTTTAGAGAATCAGGGGGAGGGATAACCTTTTCAGGAGGAGAAGCAACCTTTCAACAAAGCTTTTTACGTGCTTTGGTTAATGTTCATGAAGAAATAGGAGTAGATATGGCTATTGAAACTAGCGGTTATTTTATTTGGGATCAAGTAAAAGACGTCATGGAAAAGTTGGATTTTATTTTTGTAGATTTAAAGCATATGAATAGCAAAAAACATCATGAATTAACAGGAGTAGATAATAAACTAATCCTTGAGAATATTGAAAAGATAGGAAACTTGAATAAGGCAGTAGTAGTTAGAATACCACTAGTAAAGGGTATAAATGATGATGAAGAAAATATATCTAGTACAGCAAAATATGTAAAACAATATGTACCCGGTGGAAAAATAGAGATTCTTCCTTATCACAATTTAGGCGAGAAAAAATATGAAACAATGAGATTAGATAAGTTTAAAAATGTATTTAATACGCCTTCAAGGGAAGAAATTAATGCAGTAAAAGAGATTATTCGCAGCACTGGAGTTGAAATAATAGATTATAAATAAAGGTTACCCATCGGAAAAACAGCCCTAGGGCTGTTTTTTCTTAATTTTCATTAAAGCTTATAGTTTTATATGAAACCATTGTCAATAGTATATGGTAGTAAAATATTTTATTAATAATTATTAAATTTCTTCTGAGATTCGATTATTGTATATTTCACATGTCTCATAGAACTTTCTGTTTTTTCAGGTTTATAAAATAATAATTGTTTTAAATATGAATTTTATTACATAAAATGGAATGTAAGCTTTGTCTATATGAAGTGAAACTTGAATCAGATGGGGTTTTAAACCCCACCTGATTCTTAGTTGAACGAATCCGTGGACGTACCCGCTCTTTTACTCCCGCTTTGAAGAAAAGCAGAGAACCAAAATCTATGATTTTGTGTGAATCGCTTTCACAGAGTGCGTATGGGAGTATTAGAGCGGGTAGTCATCGGATAAAATTCATTAATCTTAAAAATAAAGTATTAACTTTAAATTTTTATTGTGATTATAAAGGGGATGGGTATCACGGAAAAAGAAAAAAATAAACGTAATAAAATTGTCATAGGTATTATAATTTTTTTTTGTACTTTACTTGTTATATATTTTGGGATGGCAGTATATTTCATGAATCATTTTTATTTTGGTTCTGAAATTAATTGCGTTAATGTTTCGGGTAAAACTGTAGAGGAAGTAAGAGAACAAATGACATCTAAGCTGCATGCATATATGTTGGATTTAAAAGAGCGAGATGGCAAAAGTGAACAAATTAAAGCAATTGATATTAGTTTAAAGTATAACTCAGGTGATCAATATAAGAATTTTAAAGATAGACAGAATCCTTTTAAATGGATTTCAGCATTTTTTAATGCAGAAAATTCTAAAATGACAGTTGGAGTTTCATATGATACGAAACTATTGAAAGAAAGAATGGATAAGCTTTCTTGTTTTGATAGTAAAAATATAGTTGAACCTAAAAATCCTAGCTTTAAATATACAGATAAAGGCTATGTGATTGTAGATGAAGTAAATGGAAACAAGGTCAATAAAGATATTTTATATAATCATGTGGCAGAGGCAATAAATAAAGAGGAAACTGCAATAGATTTGGAAGCAATCAATTGTTATGTTCTCCCAAAATATACTTCAAAGTCCCCAAAAGTTATAGAAACTAAAAACATTCTTAATAAATATGTATCTTCAAAAATTACCTATACTTTTGGAGATCATAAAGAAACTATAGATGGTTCTACAATAAACAAATGGCTTACAGTTAATGAGAATCTTGGAATTACATTTGATGAGGAAAAAGTAAAAAATTATATAGATGTACTTTCTAATACCTATAATACAATTGGTAAGATAAGAAATTTTGCTACATCATCAGGAAAAACAATAAATATTGATGGCGGTGATTATGGGTGGGATATTGATACAGCTAAAGAAACACAAGAATTAACTGCTGCAATTAAAGATGGAAAAACTATAATAAAAGAGCCAACATACCTTCAAACTGCCGCATCTCATGGTAACAATGATATTGGGAGTACCTATGTAGAAATAGATATGACAGAACAACATTTATGGTTTTATAAAAATGGTTCACTAATAGTACAGGGAGATGTTGTTACAGGTAATGTAAGCAGTAACCATTCAACTCCTGAAGGTATTTATAGATTAAAATATAAAGAAAGAGATGCTATCCTAAGAGGACAGGGATACAGTTCTCCTGTTGATTTTTGGATGCCGTTTAATGAAGGAATTGGAATTCATGATGCAAGCTGGAGAGGTGAATTTGGAGGGAATATATATAGGACAAGTGGTTCACATGGTTGTGTAAATTCACCATACTATTTAGCAAAGACAATATTCGATAATATTGAGGAAGGTACTCCAGTTGTTTGTTATTATTAGCCAGTTAGTAAAGGATTAGAAATTGATTATATATTAGAGCAAGCTACATTAAAAGTGACTGCCTGTAAGTGGCGTAGATAGCTACTTACAGGCAGTTTTGTTTTTGGCTACTCAATTATGCTAAATATTTTTAAAATATAAATA
>Ga0183101_1000247_pt6 | contig 46832 bp, 45 predicted proteins | sample Biomet3_FD_127790 | JGI IMG/M metagenome (GOLD analysis project Ga0183101, IMG submission 127790) | Microbial communities from bioreactor (seeded with sewage sludge) at LBNL, California, USA - Biofuel metagenome 3 | ecosystem: Engineered > Bioreactor > Anaerobic > Unclassified ... | reverse complement strand
TAGCTAAATCACTTAAAATTAATGATTCCTTATATGTTGATGTAAATGGCTTTTCAACTATAACATTTTTATCAGCCTCTAATGCTTTTTTAGCAAATTCAAAATGTAAATTATTTGGCACACCAATATAAATTATATCTAACTCACTATTTAGTAGTTCATCATAATCACAAAAAACCTTCTTAATCCCATACTTATCTTTCAATTCATTCAAAGTATCTTCACTTCTTGGCGTTCCGCAAATAGCCTCTAATTCTATATCTTGCAAAAGATGACTAATTGAAAGAAAATCCTTTACTATCATCCCAGCTCCAACAATTCCTAATTTCATATTAATTCCTCCCTTTTACTATTGATATCTCTTTAGTAACCTTATCAGTAAATACTCAAATATATTTAACTAAACTCAATTTATTTTTAGTTTTTGCTTATTTACTAATATATATTTCCTCTAATAATTGACTTAAATTCTTTTATTTGTTAGATATCATAGTTACTTTTAATAGCATTATAACCTATAAATTTAATTTAATCATCCCAAATCAAACCAATTAATAAAATTCAAAGTTATTATTCTTATCATCATAGTATTTGAAGTAATTCCTTTAACGAATGTATTTCATAGTTAGGAGATATTGATGATTCATTTACTGTTCCCTCCTTGCAAAGCCAACAAGTATCAATTCCAGCGATATTTCCTCCCTTAATATCTGACGTGATAGAATCTCCAATAATTAATGTTTCTGCCTCATTGAAACCTTTAATATGATCCTTGACGTAGTTAAAAAATTCAATTGCTGGCTTATTAGCACCTATATCCTCTGATATAAAACAGTCTTTAAAGTACTGTGAAATTCCAGCGCCATTTATTCTTGAATACTGTGTCCTCGCAATTCCATTAGTAACAATATATAAAGTATACTTTTCATGCAGTTTACTCAAAACCTCATGGGCATCTGGCATTAACTGCACTCCTTGATTTAAATACAATCTATAGGTCTTCTCCCACTCTCCACCATCTATACTCTTCCCATACTCAGACATTAACTTAGAGAATCTTGTATTTAATACTTCATCTACTTTAATCTTTCCTAATTCAATATCAGCCCACATGCCTTGATTGATTTTTTTATAAACTTCATACAATTCTTCTGAATATATTTCACCCTTATCTCTAATTAAACTCTTAAACGATTCTCCTTCATTTGCGTCGAAATCAAGTAATGTATTATCAACATCAAATAATAACGTATTGTATTTCATTTCATGCCTCTCCCTTCCCTTTTATGGATATACAACTCTAAAACTAGATTTATGTAGTAACTTACCAAATTATAAATATTTTGTTCCGAAAAGCTATGAAAATATCGCTGAAGCTTCTAAGCAGCAGGTTGTATCCACTTTAGCATGCTCCAACTTTCATAAGGAAGCTCGACTCATTACATTCGCTGAGGAAGTTCGAGAACCCAAAATAAAATTTTGGACTCTCACTTCACAAGCTAAAATGTAACAACCTACTGCTAAGAACCTTTAACAGCTCATTTTCAAATGTTTTCTTCATATTATGACCCTTGTGGTTACAAATATATTTATGATTTCTAGTGAAGATACAAACTTTAAATATCAGCAACTTTGTAAATATGTTCATCTAATTTTTAAGTTGTTTATCTATATGGATAAACAATATATAACTTAGACTTATACAACAATTACCCGAAAGTATAAATCAAATTTTCAATGAGGTATCTATATAGATAACCCAATTATAATATATAATTTGGTCAATTGAAATTACTCAGTGACGAAGTGAGTCGACTTTCCTTCTCTATTTATATATCTTAATTATTTTTAATCTTTTTATTAAAATATCTATTGCGCCCATAAAAAGAGTATTATCTAGGCCTCTACTAAATTCACACTCATCTTACTAATTTCAAATATAAAAATAATGCCAAAAATTATCGCAAGATTATTCTTGTTTGTTTATATATATGGTAATATAATACATTTAAATGCAAATACATTGCAACAAGGAGATTTATATGAAAACAAAAATAGAAATAATACTAGGGTTCCTACAGTCTGGAAAAACTAATTTTATAAATTCTATGATTAAAAATTGCGATTTACAAAATGAAACTATTGTTGTCATCCAAGATGAATTTGGACAAAGCAAAATAAAAAATGAATTTATAAATTCAAATGAAAATATGAATATTATAAACATCGAAAATACTTCTAATGAAGAAATTAATGAAAAGTATATAAACAAAATTTTAGAAATATATTCTCCCCATAGAATATTTATTGAAGTTAATGGTATGAAAAATTCTAACTCTATAATTAATATGTTCAATAATAAAAATTTAAGAAAGTTATGCAGAATTGACGATATCGTAACCTTAATTGATACGAAAAAGTTCTTCATTTATTTCAGAAATATGAAAAGCATGTTAAGTACTCAAATCTATAATAGCAAGACAATAATATTAAACAATATAAATAATATCAACAAAAAAGACTTCTTAAATATTCAGAATCAAATAAAGAGAATTAATGAAACGGCTAACTTATTAGAGCATGCGCCTTCATTAAATATTAAAGAAATACATCAAGACGAATATAGAGAAATTAGTAGTCATAGTTTTTCTGCAATTAAAACTATGTTTTATATGAGCCTTCTAATATTGTCATTTACGTGTTTTGCTGCATTATCTATTACTGATAGTAGTGGGTATTCATTCTATTTGGACAAGTTTAAAAATTTTTACACTGTATTCATTAGCATATTAATTCAAGGTATACCATTTATCTTAGTTGGAAGTTTTGTATCTGCAATAATACAAATTTGTATCCCAAAGGATACATTTATTAAATTTTTTCCACGTAATATATTCTTATCATGTGTTATTGCAGCTCTTGCTGGATTACTCTTTCCAATATGTGATTGCGGAACTATTCCTGTTGTTAAAGGACTCATAAAGAAAAAAATTCCTATAGCTGCTAGTATTACTTTCATGTTATCTGCCCCAATAGTAAATCCAATAGCTATAATTTCAACAGTATATGCCTTTCAAGGCATGAAGGCAGTTGTAATTTATAGAGTCGTTGCAGGCATAATAATCTCTATTCTAGTTGGTTTAATTATGCATTTTCTAACAAGGAAAGATGATGATATATTAAGTATTAATAATAATGCATTAAGTTGCGAATGCGGTTTTTGTAATGATGACTATGATTATTCAAGAAATAAATTTGAAAAAATCAGAGCAGTATTTATTCATACTGGCGATGAATTTTTTAATATAGGAAAGTTTATGATCATTGGTACATTTTTATCTAGCATTTTTCAAAATATAGTATCTGCCGGTACCAACATTCCAATTTTGAGTGGTAATATACCCCCTCTAATTGCAATGATATTATTGTCTTTTGTACTTTCAGTTTGTTCAACCTCAGATGCATTCATTGCTAAGGGATTTTTAAAACAATTCTCAGTTAACTCTGTAATGGGCTTTTTAGTTGTTGGCCCTATGCTTGATATAAAAAATACAATTATGATTTTTGGAAACTTCAAAAGAAAATTTGCCATAAAGCTAATATTCTTTATTGTTGTAGTATCATTTAGTATTCTTATTAACCTTAGGCTATAGATATCCAATTTTGAAATTATATCTATGTGTGGCAAAACCGAAATTAGATACAAATTTGTTCCAGCGGACTAATGAAATTTTCGCTGGATAGTTCTAAGTTGAAGGTTGAACCCATTTCTGCATGCTCCAAAAGCAAGTTTAGGACAAGCAGAAAATGGAACAACCTTCAACTAAGAACCATCACAACTCAATTTCAAATGCCGCTTTCACAAACATGTATCTAATTTCTAGTATAATTCACAAAGATTAAAGTATTGGTATATATTTGGGTCTGGATATCTATACAACCACCAATGAATCCAAGACTCTACTTGTTACTCAGCAATGAGAAGGATTTTAGTAATAATAGCATATTCAATAGAAGGTGTGTACAGATCATTGACCTAGATTCAAAAAAATGTGTCCATAATATTAACCTAAGTCCACACAGATCCATGCCATACTAGAATATAAGAATATAAGAATATAAGAATATAAGAATATAAGAATATAAGAATATAAGAATATAAGAATATAAGAATATAGCAATTTTAGAATATCCTCTTATCTTAGTCAATATATTTTATCTTAAGATACTCTTTAATTTGATATGGAGATGAAAATATGAAAAAAATTAATGCGGAAGTAGTTGCAAAAATATTAATACTATTAGGTTTTTCAATATTCTATTTAAAAATTATTGTAAGTAATGAAATTCTCACATATGTACATCCACGAATTATACCCTTTGCAATCTTTGGAATGATTTCGATGTTCATAATTACCTTATTTTTAATTTCAGATATCTTTTATAATAATAGAAAAAAATTTAAAATTAAGAATCACTTTATCTTTATTTTTCCTTTGATTATGATACTTTTTATGCAAAGTGGTAGCGCAAATTCTGCCACTAAAAGCATTGATACAAATGGTAATCTTAACGAATCATCATCTACTAACAGCTCTTCCAATAATTCAAATAACAACTTGCCTTCCCTTAACTCAACATATGAATTGTATAGTGGAAAATCCGAAAGTGATGGGCAAGGTCAAGTAGATAAGATTCAGCTAAACATTGTGAATGATATTATAGAAGTAAACATTAATAACTTTGTATCTTCTCTTGATGAGATTTTAGGAAACCCTAAAAAATATGAAGGAAAGGAAATAGAAATTTCAGGATTTGTATATAGAGATAAAGATTTAAAAGAAAATCAATTTATAATTGCACGATTTATGATGGTGTGTTGTGCTGCTGATCTTCAAGTTGCAGGAATTGAATGTTCTAGCGGTGATTCAGGTTCATATGATAATGGTACCTGGGTAAAAATAAAGGGGAAAATTAAAATTAATACTTCTGAATATGGAATAGATCCAGTTATAGCTGTTGAAAATATAGAAAAAGATCCTACTCCTGACACTTCTTATGTTTATCCATTTTAAAATATATGACAATATAATTTTCAGCCAACATGATCTCTATGTAAACAAATTATAATGAATATAAAATAAGAATAACCTAACTTTCTACGTTAGATTATTCTTATTTTATAGCTCTAAAACATTGATGTCACATTTCCAGTAAATTTATCTACATAATACCATCCGCCAGTTGTTATGTATTCTCCTGTTGTATCATAGCAATGAATTACATAAGAGTTAGACTCATCATGATCATACTCAACTTTACTTGGAACATATTTTCCATTCGCTAGAAGATAATCTTTTACTTTCTCTACAGCTTCAATCGTTGAAATCTGAGTATTAGTGTTATTTATAGTAATATTAGAATTAAGCAGTGTTGTAATTCCTTGTTTTATTTTATATACATTTCCATTAGAAGAATCATAGTAATATTCACTAATATTGTTTCCAACTTGGTCTTCTGCAGAGAATTTATATAAACTCTTATCACTTAATCCTATTTGATTAATGAATCCCTTATTCTCATATTTAATAGTTCCAGAATCATTATAAATATTAATTATATCATACATAACCTGAATATCATTTGGAACAACAGTAGTAGTCTTAGATTCTTCCCAAGCTCCACTATCATTTAGATAATACCATTTATTATTATCATTAATCCATCCTGTTTCCATTATTCCATCACTATCAAAATAATACCAGTTACCATCAATTTTATCCCATCCAACTGAGTAAGCTTCTCCTTTAGTAAATTGCCATCCTTGACTGTTTTGTTTCCAATATGCATTAGCCATAGTAGAATTAGTAATTTGTATTGACAAGATAGTTAAGATTACTAAGGACAACTTTTTCACTTTATTCATTGCCATTCCTCCCTACACATATTACTATTACACCTTTTACCATGTGATGTCAATAATACTAATAGAATATAATAACTCTTAAAAAAGGAAAATACACAGATATCTGTTTCACATATTATATTTTCTTACCGCTTTTAAAACTTCTACTCAGATTTAGCTTTATAGATAATCCAACTAAGACCTGAACTTATGCATATAACTCACCGAAATGAATAACATACTTTTGTTCCAGTTTCTAGGTAATTCTGATGGGTGATTCTAATGCTATAAAGTTGCACCCAAAGTGCTAGCCTCAAAGAACAAGCATTAGTGGTGAAGCCTGCAATTTAGTGCTTTCAGCGAAATTTTCATAGTCCTGTGAAATAACAATGTTTCTCCTTTCGGTGGATTATTACATAAGTCTAAGTTATATATTGTTTATCTATAATTTCCAGAGAAAAAAGCAAAGCACTAAGAATCTTCTTAGTGCTTTACTTTTATTTATTATAGTCCTTGTTCATAGCTTTCTATCATTCTTTTTACCATTTCTCCACCAACGCTACCGTTTTGTCTTGAAGAAAGGTTTCCTTTATCCATGCTTTCATAATTGCTTAATCCAACTTCTGAAGCAACCTCTGTTTTTAATCTGTTTAACCCTTGTTTTGCCTCTGGTACTAATGTTCTGTTTCTTCCACTATTGTTTGAAGCCATATGAATCTACCTCCCTTAATTTTTTTTATTTTGTTTGGCAGTAATATCTTAACCACTATCACAAAATATAATCTATAAAAATGTTAACAGAAGTAGTACAGATAGCTTGTATTAGTTAATTTTAGATATTCCTCCTTAAACTATAACCTCATATTTATTTTTAATAAGTGCTTTCATAGCATTATCTACATCTTTTTCCTTAACAAGGATATAATCAGTATCATAAGTGGAAATTGCAAATATGCTTATTCCGTTTTTCGCTAAAATCGTACTAATTGATGAAAGAATTCCTACTAATGAAAAGTCCAGCTGACCTTCAACCTTTAAAATTCTCCATTCTTTTTCGCATTTAACTTCATCAGGTATATCTTTTTCAAGGCATACTATTGATAATTCATCACATGTCTTTGTTATAGAAAAAAAATCACTGTTTTTTATCCATTCAGGAATTGATTCGTTGTTATTTAATCTGCACACTCCATATTTTTCTTCTAATAATCTGATAGTTAATATTTTTTCCGACATATCTTTCTTTCATCCTTTCTTCTCATTTTTAAACGCCTTATTTATCGCAAATTTATAGTTTAAAATATACAAAAAGAAAAAAGCCAATAGAAATATTATTAAAATACTTCTCAGGCTTTTATCCTTTAGTGAATACAATTAACTTTAAAGTTTATCTTAGAACAGCTAATCATGTTGAACTATTGAATCAAAAAAACAATTCAGCCTTAATTATTACATGTTAAATTTATTCATCTATTCTAACATAATGTAAAATTTCAATCAACGTCACATATTATTGTATATATTTCGATCACGATTTTTCATTTATAATTTCACTAAATTAGGTGTTTATTTATTCCTAAAATGTGTAGAATACATTGCAATCTGAATACTTTCTTACTCAAAAAAATATATTAACTTTACCTCTCTTTAGCCATCTATAATTTTAATATGATATATATATTGCAAAAATAATTCTTCATGATAATTCTAAAAGTATTGCAAGAATTTTAGCCGTAATTGTGAATTGTGAAATGTGCATTGTGAATTGCAACATATATAATTAATTATTAGGTAATACTGAAATTGGAAATGCATGTTTCTTTATTTTATATGCAAGATCTAGTTTAGTATCATCATCTATTTGGCTCAATTTATAGTTCCATACTCTTGTATTTTCATCAACATCTTCTTCTGCATTGCAACCTATAACATTCCCTGGTACTTCAACTTCATTAATAAATTTTATATTTTTAATATAACTGTATACTTTTTGATCATCAGTATTATTTTTTATTAAGTTATCTATTGCTGATTTATTGAATTTTACATCAATTGTGTATACATCATCTTTTCCTCTTGCTCTTTTTAAATCAGTCATTGTTGCTAATCCACTTGAATTTATTTTTTCCTCTAATTCTTTAATATCTTTGAACTCATAGGTAATTTCTTCAATATTCATATTGTCTTTAAAATACTTATTAAAATTATATCCATTTTCTTTAGCCCATTCATGATCAATTACATCATTTTTTAATTTTGTTGATATAAAATCATCATATACAACTTGCAATTTTACAATACCTGACCCATTTTCATTTATTACAGTAGAACTTCTTAAATCTATATCTCTACATCCAAGTAACATAATACCTAAGATTAATATAAGTGAATTAAAAATTGTTCTTTTCATTTTACTCATTAGTTCTCCTCCTAGATGCATATTTTTCTATACTACTATAGTACCCAAAGATAGATTGTATATGCATAGCTACATTACGCTTACCCTAAGTTTCATACAAACTTAAGCCATCCCCCTGCCTCTTTATTTTAGGGCATTCTAACTAATTTCAGGCTCAAATTTCTACTCACTTTTAACATAAAAATATTATCCAAATTAAATTACTTTTAAAAATAATAAAGGGTAGTTAACGAACTAAAATCGCAAACTACCCTTTATAGACTATTTTGTATGTAGGAACTTTTCATAACTCTCTATTTTATCCTCTCTGTTGGTATTCTTTATCCAATTATTATATTCCAAGATAACTTTTTCTATTGTTGTTACGTTTAATTTATTATTTCTTTTTCTTTTCATTTCTGCATACATATTAATTTTAATTATATTTCCCATTTCATTGCCCTCCTTTCTATATAATATAACTTTGATATTAATTTTGTGTGTACAAAAATATTAAGAAATAGTTAAAATTTAATTATATCTTTTAACGTAGATAATTTTTAAAACGCTCTTTGTATAGATACAGCAACTACAGCCTATACTTATGCGTACACCCCCACCGAAACGAATAATATACTTTTGTTCCAGTTTCTAGGTAATTCTAATGGGCGATTCTTTGGCTATAAAGTTGCACCCAAAGTGCTAGCCTCAAAGAATAAGCGTTCATAGAGAAAGTTCTGCTTACCAAATGTAAAATTTGGAGCATCACTTTTCGATTCTCACTTTTTGAACTAGCACATTTGGAATAGTTCAAAGGAAACTCGACTCACTTCGTTCACTGAGTAATTTCAATTGACCAAATCATAGATTTGGAATTTCAATTAAGAATCACATCCATCAGAATTACCAATGAAACATTCCACAAAAGTATATTACTCATTCCTAGTTAAGATATATTTCATAGTATAAATCTAACTTATAGTTGAATTATCTATACTCACCACTTATATCTTGTTACTAATCAAGATATTATCTTTTATTTACAAATTATAAATCAAGCTGTTGATTGGTTTATCTATCCCTCCCTATGCTCAAAATACCATTATTGTATCTGTTCAAGCTAGCTTAACTTTGTAGCATGTCCATTCTCATCAAAGCGATATCCGTATATATCTATATTGGTAATTAACTCGCCAGTAGAATAAGTTAGATAATCGTATCCACCTACATTAAACCATCCAGTAACCATGGCTCCATCCGTTCCAAAGTAGTACCAGTTACCATTTATTTTCTGCCATCCTGTCTTCATTGATCCATCTCTAGAGTCTCCAAGGTAATACCACTTATTATTTTTCAATAACCATCCTGATTTCATTGATCCATCATCTGAATTTCCCAGGTAATACCAATAATCTCCACTCAACTTCCAATCATAAAGCATCCAGCCTTCACTATCAAATAGATACCACTTTCCATTTATTTTTTCCCATCCATTTTTAGTATAACTTCCATCAGTGTGCCTATACCACCACTTATTATCCTTTATAATCCATTGTCCTGGTTTAGTAACATTGCTTATTAAAGCTCCATCAGTAAATGAATTTATGTCACAATCTTCACTTACCCCATTTACTCTGCCAGTTTCAGTATATTGATGCCCTACCCTATTGGTAAAGAAATTTGATGGCAAATTCCAAGGATCATTGTTATAGTTAGCCTCCCAGAAAGGCATATCCTGTATAACTGATTTTGCATTGGTAAGGTAACTTATAAAACTTGTATAACTGTACATGCCTAATGGAATAGACGTTAGCTGGCCAAATGCAGTAACAAATCTTGTAACATAATCTGCAAGTCCGCTAAAGTTAGTTTCTACATCCATCATAGGCACTAGATCCCAATTATAATCTTTTATCTTATTATAAAAATTCTGGGCTTGTGCTTCTGGAGTACTTGTCCCAACTAAAAAATGATATGCTCCCACTTTTAAGTTATTATTTTTGCAGCCACTATAAAATAGTTCCATTTTGCTATCTCTAAATGTTGCCCCTTCTGTTGCCTTTAAATAAACATATTGAACCCCATCTCCTGCAACAGCTCCAAAATCTATATTTCCATTGTTATTTGATACATCTATACCTTTTATATACCCCATAATTCATACTCCCTTCCGATTTTCATATTTATAAAGAGTAACCCTAAAGGGTTACTCTCAAATATTCAGTTACTATTGTTCCATTAACTTATTGCTTTTATTTATTTTCTTTAGAATCTGAAGCTTGGACAGTTTTTGCTTCATCATTTGTAGTTTGGTCGCTTAAACCTGGTGTACTAGTATCAACTATAATTCCTAGCATTGTTAAGATTGTTAAAATAGTATTAACAATTTCTGTATAGTTATTAGGAATTATATTTAACCCTAATTGTTGCACTAATAATGCTATAGCACTAGCTATTGCAACCCAAAAGGCTTTGTTTTTTAATCTTGCTTGAAGATCAATACCTAACATACCTATCTTCACCTCTCTTCTTTTATATATACATAATATGAATTAAAACTCTTAATGGCGACTTAAAATTGAACTAACAGTACGAATTCTATTTTATAAGTGGTACTATCATTCATCACTTTAATACCTCTTAAAATATATATGTTTAAAAATATATTATGAATGCCATTTTTACAATCCATCTAAGTTTTAATCTAAGTAATACCTTATTATATTAAAGTTATTTATTTAAAGAAGAGGCAATGTAATATAAATCTCAAATAAAAATAGAGATAATATTTTACTAAGCACAGAAATATTATCCCTACTTTCAACTAAACTAATTTTATTGTGATTTATTTTATAATATACACTCAATGCTCGTTATCTTTGCATTTCCCGTAAGCGGCTTATAAATCATCACTTTCGAAATACCTTGTCCATTATGCGCTGCAACCTTTGACTTACATATAAAACAATAATTTGTTCCATTTACGCTCTGAGTAGCTAAGATTTTAGGTTCATACTCAACACCAATTAATTCACTTAATGCTGTCTTAAGCACATTTATATCATCATCTGTTATGTTATTGTGAACTTTCCATCCTCTTGATATCTTCATAGAATTCTCCTCTCATTTATATCCCCTTAAATTTTAGAAAACGATTATATAACATTCGATTTACTATAGCATATTCATATTATCTGAATTTTTTAACTAATTTCCAAAAGAAAATTTAGAAGTGCAGCAAATTTGCTTTAAAAAATAAAATATAGAAAATCAATTGTAATATGCATTGGTGATTATAGATATCCGACTTCAAATCTAGATTTATGTGGTGATAGAACCAAATAATAAAGAGAAGAGTCCCAAACATTATGAAACACTTCTCTTTAACTATTCTATTTAATTAATAACAAACTTTCTAACGCTGTAAATTTACTTTTCTCATAACATCTTTCATAGTTTGAGCTCCATATTTATTAATAAGATCTTTAACTATTGCTCTATGAAATTCCTTTATAGTTTTTTCCTTCAATTCATTATCACAAATAGAATTGTAATCAATTTGATTATTCATATTTTTCTCTCCTTTTGACTTATATTCATAATGTGCATAATAAATAATATTTTATACATACTTTATTTAAAAATATCTAATGAAGACTATGAAATACACTTTGAAGTTAAAAGTAGGGCTTTAATAGCTATTGTATATAAGAATCTCTTTTCTAAAATATAAACTGCTTTCAAAGCATACCTTTTTTTCATTTCTCCTGTGCATGCGCTTACTAAATGTTAGTTTTGCGATATAGTAATAGTCTGAGATACCGTAATAGGTCTCATTCCTGTTTGAGATTTAGTTTCTTTATTTAATTGCTGGTCAGAGAGCCATTCCATAAGCGTTGTTACTTTTCCATTTATTATTGATGAACATTGGTTATTATATACGTATATCCATGACCAGTGCCCATTATATTCATATGGTGTGTTATCTGCCTTCTTGTATAAACCTGTAGTATCAATTACATTATCAAAAAATGAAAAATGAACATTTGTATCACCGGCTTGCACTAAACGATCATAAGTTGGGACTACATAATCAGCTGGAGGTACTGTTGTATCTGTTTTAGCTGCTGTAAACCAAATTGGCACTTTCTTAAACGCTTCAATATCTTTATCAGTAATCAATGTATCCTTTAGCGCCTCACAAGTTGGGAAGGCTGCTGCAAAATAATCAGCATAATCACGTATCATAAGCATTGTCATATAGCCACCATTAGAATCTCCGCCTATATAAATTCTATTTGTGTCAATATTACTATTCTTTGATACGTAATCTTTGATTAATGACATAAGAGCTTTTTCATACTTTGAGCTTCCATCTCCAAAACCATTAAATCCATCCATCCAAAAAGTTTGTGCCTGAGGAACTAAAATATATGCACCGTTAAAATATACTTGTATGTCTTTTGATGCAAAATTTACAGCTTTATTCCCTGATATAGGTAAAAGTCCATCTGTCCCTCCTTCACCAATACCATGTAACCAAATAATTAATGGTTTTTTACTATAATCATTTTCTGGTGTATAGCTTACATATTTTATAGTAATGTTATCATAAGTTGCACTTCCGATTTTGAAATCATCAACAAGCTTTTTAGTTCCACCCGCAAATTTATTTATAACTAAGCCAGAAATTTTGCCCGAATCCGTAACGATATCATTATTTTGTTTAATTGTAAAATCACAATTAACCCATCCATTAAGATTCGTAGTTAAATCATAGTTAATTGGCGAAGTTAAAGATACATCAGGTCCAACTTCCAATTCAAGTGTTACATATTTCCCTTTAAATTGGACATTTCCATCATTATCAGAAACATAAGCTTTTATGATTTTACACTCTCCTTCTGCCTCCCCTAAAATCGGACTCTCTATCCTATTTTCAGTTCTTACTACACGTATCTTAAAAGTTTCGTTGGTTATTGAATCCTTTGATACTGTTGCACCTAAATAAATGATTATTTTTGTAATTGCTGGACCCCAATCAAATGTTTCTGTAACGGTTCTATAAGATTCTTCATTTATTTGCTTACTTGTAGCGGAAACATCAACAGTAGAAGAAGTAGACATATTAGATCCGATAGTACATAATATTATAGTTTTTAAATATTTCCTAATCATATTTTTCATTGTTTTCCTCCTATATTTAGAATATAGATTATAAGACTTTCCTATCCTCAATCACTATGAATTATATATTAGAATATAAAAACCCCAATTAATCAAAAGAGACTAGGTAATATCTCTTCTCATTAATTAAGGTTTCGCCTGATCTAGTAAGTAACAATAACAATATCTTGTAATCGTTTCTTCACATGTTTATATTAGCTTCTTTGCTATTAAATGTCAATAATTTTGTTATTATTTTTATCCAAAAAAATGATAGACAACTGTGAAGCTGACGATTTTTTAACCTCATTCTTTTTAAGTACACGTAAAAAAATCTCACAAAAGAATAAAAAAGCTGGTAGAACAAATAATTTAATATTAAATGCTCTACCAGCCTTACTTAACCGCAAATTGAGATTTACAGTTTTTTAAAGAAAACTTTTTCTACGTTCTTAGTTCTTAATTACTTTAAACCTTGTTCGTAACTTTCGATCATGTGTTTAACCATGTATCCACCAACGCTTCCGTTTTGTCTTGAAGAAAGGTTTCCTTTATCTTGATTTTCATAGTCTTGTAATCCAATTTCTGAAGCAACCTCAGTTTTTAATCTGTTTAACCCTTGTTTTGCTTCTGGTATTAATGTTCTGTTTCTTCCACTATTGTTTGAAGACATATATATCTACCTCCCTTAAATTAATATAAATTTTGCTTGGCAGTAATATATTAACCATTATGATGAATTATAACCTATAAAAATATTAACAAAAGTAGCATCATAAATTATAATTAGAAAAAACTTTCAATATCTTGTACTAAAATTCATAAAAAAAGTAGCAATCTATGATTACTACTTTTTTATGTATTATAAATTATACAGCCTTGTCTGAATTTTCTTGATTGCTTTCATTTTGAAGTGCACTATGCTTTCTTCCGTAAACAAAATACACTATTAAACCTATAGCAAGCCATACTAAAAATCCAATCCAAGTTATTAATTTTAATCCGCATAATAAAATTATACAGCATATTATTGATATTAATGGAGTAAATGGTACTCCTGGAGTTTTAAACATTCTTTTGAAATCTGGCATAGTTTTTCTAAGTACTATAACGGCAACAGATACAGAAATGAAACTTAATAATGTTCCTGTACTTAAAAATTCTACTATAATATCTAATGGTAAGAATCCTGCTATTACTGCTGCTATACTTCCAGTTATTATAGTTGAAATGTGTGGAGTTTTATGTGTTGGATGCACTTTTGAAAATAATTTTGGTAAAAGTCCATCTCTTGACATAACCATGAATACTCTAACTTGGCCATAAAGTACAACCATCATAGTAGAAACCATTCCAAGTATAGCCCCAGTTCCAACTAACGCTGCTCCCCAATTTATACCAACTCTAGCTAAAGCTCCTGGTACTGCATTTTCTGAAATTATTTCATTATAAGGTACCATTCCAGTAAGCACAACTGCAACTGAAACATAAAGCAAAGTAACTGCTATTAAACAAATTATAAGTCCAAGTGGAATGTCTTTTTTAGGATTTTCAGCTTCTTCTGCCGCTGTAGATATTGCATCAAATCCTATAAACGAGAAGAATATAGTAGCTGTTGCTGCAAAAATCCCCTTAAATCCAAATGGTACAAAAGGTTGATAGTTAGATGGATTTATATGTGATACTCCAAGAACTATAAATACAATAATTATAGTTATCTTTATTCCTACAATTAAATTGTTAACTCTAGCGCTTTCCTTCATACCGTAATATAATATGTAAGTTATTATTGCAATTATTAATACAGCTGGTAAATCCACTATTCCACCTTTACTTGGTGACGTTATCAAAGCTTGTGGAAGTGTTACACCCACTGATTTTAATATTCCAATAAAGGTTCCTGACCAACCTGATGCAACCGCACTACATGCAACTAAATATTCTGCAGTAAGGCACCATCCAATTATCATAGCTACTATTTCACCAAATACTATGTATGAATAAGAATATGTACTTCCCGCAACTGGAAACATAGTTGAAAGTTCACAATAACACAATGCACAAAGGCCAGCTACTATACCTGCTAAAATAAATGAAATAATTACAGCTGGTCCAGCTAAATGTGCTCCTGTCCCTGTGGCAACAAAAATACCTACCCCTACTACTGCTCCAATACCAAAGGCAGCTATGTCTTTTGCTTTAAGATTTTTCTTTAAAGCTGACTTTTGCGCGCCTTCTAGCATTTTATCTAACGATTTTTTCTTAAAAATATTCATATAGGTCCTCCTATTTACTTAATCCATTCGTCAAAAATCTCTTAATAACTATATACCTCTATATAACATATTAAATATTTATCTAGAAATTTTAAAAGTACAACAAATCAATTAATATATTATCATATTTTTATAATATTAGGCAAGACATTAACACATTAATAATTTATATATTTTTTAATTTTTCTCTTAAAAAACCAATACTTTTTAACATAATATTATGCAAAGTCCTAATATAAGGAAGAAAATCATAGGTTAACGACGAAAACCCAACAAAAAATTACTGCATTATTTTTAATCTATGTTTCTAAATAAATTTAAACCTATAATATCCATCATTATTTTAAACAAATATAAGAATAATATTAGTAATAAATGAAGAAATTTATTAAAAAATGCCGAACTTATATCTCTTATCATTACTTTAAAACGATAAGAGGCATAAGCTCGGCACTTTATAATAAGATTATTGTAAAATTTTATTGAGCTATAAGATAAGCCATCAATTCTTCTCTTGTAAATCTTTTAGGTTCTTTAAATTGATTTAAAGTTAACGCTCTATAATAAACTTCGGCTACTTTTTCAACATATCTTCCTTTAGATAATACATCTTCTATATCTTTACTAACAACAATTACTCCGTTACTTTCTAATAAACAAGCATCACTTGTGCTCAATCTTTCTACTAAGTCTTTTGCTGGATCATTAGTTTTTGCTTTTTCATAATTAGCTAAATATATATAACCTCCGTAGTTTGCCGCATCATAAGTTACTGGAGGAATTACTTTATTAGCTACCGCAAAAGTAGTCGCATAAACTGGGTGAATATGCATAAAAGCTTTTATATCTTTTCGAGCCTTATATATATCAAGATGCATTTGCATATCACTATTTGGCTCAATTCCATCCATTGTTTCAACTTTATTTCCATTTAAATCTACAACACAAACATGTTCTTTACATAAATCCTCTATTTTAATTTTTGATGGTGTTATAATTACATAACCAGAACTTTCGTCTTTAATACTAAAACTTCCTATTTTTTCTATGCATAAGTTATATTTTTCTGCGTCTTTAGCAATTTTTATAAGTTTGATTTTTAAGTTTTCTAACATACTTACACTCTCCTTCACCATAACACTCACTTAATTTAATCCCATTACTTTATCTTCAAATATTCTAGCATCCATTAATTTAAGATCTTTATCTACTATTGGTGCAAAATCCATTGCAGCTAATATATCTTTTTCAAGATTTACTCCAGGTGCAATTTCAGTTAAATGTAATCCATCTTCTTTTAACTCAAATACAGCTCTTTCTGTTATATACATAACAGGTTGCTTTAACTTCGTTGCACGATTTCCACTAAAAGTAATCTGCTGAACAGAGTCTACAAATTTTTTATTTGATCCATCATTTATAATTTTTAATTTCCCATCTTCTATTTTTATGTCTAATCCTTTAGCTGTAAAAGTTCCACAGAAGACTACTTTCTTCGAGCTTTGAGTAATGTTAATAAATCCACCACAGCCTGGCACCTTTGGTCCAAATTTACTTACATTTATATTTCCCTGCTTGTCTACTTCTGCAAGACCTAAGAATGCTATATCCAATCCGCCTCCATCGTAGAAATCAAATTGTGTTGGTTGATCATACATACATTCTGGGTTTATTGATGCTCCAAATTTATTACCGCCTTGAGGAATTCCCCCTATAGCTCCTGGTTCTACAGTTAACGTAAAGTAATCACATATTCCTTCTTCATTAGCAACATTTGAAATTGCTTCTGGCATTCCAATCCCGATATTCACAACTTGTCCTTTTACTAATTCCATTGCAGCTCTTCTTCCGATAATTTTTCTTTCATCTAATTTTAAAGGTGCTAATCCATCGACCACCATATTTGCCTCTCCAGTTAATGAAGGGTCATAATTGTATCCTAATATTTGAGCTTGATCTTCTTTATCTTCTGCTTCAACTATATAGTCAACATATATTCTAGGTATCTTCACAGCTCTTGGATCCAATGTTCCAAATTTAACAATCTTCTCAACCTGAACTACTACAGTTCCTCCGCAATTTTTAACTGCTTGAGCTATACATGCAGCCTCAGAATAAGTAGCTTCATGGTCCATTGTAATATTTCCTTTTTCATCTGCATATGTTCCTCTAATAAAAGCAATATCTATCTTTGGACATTTATATATTAAATTTTCTTCACCTAATATATCTGTTACTTGTACTATATCATCCTTAGTTATTGAATTTGCTTTTCCTCCCTCTACTCTAGGATCTACAAAAGTGTTTAGTCCAACTTTAGTTATAGTGCCAGTCCTATTACTTGCTTTATCTCTAAACATATGACACATAACTCCTTGCGGTAAATTATATGCATATGTTTTATTATCTCTAATTAATGCGCCTATCTTAGGTGCTAAGCCAAAATGTCCTCCTATAACTCTACCTGTTAGCCCTTCATGTGCTAAGTGATTTAATCCTTTACTTCCTCTATCACCTGATGCTGCTGCAAACATTAATGTTAGATTTTTGGGGCTATTTTCTTCTAAAAATCTTTCTTCCAATCTTTTGATTAATGATTCTGGAACTCCTAGTAATGCGAAACCTGATGTTGCTAAAACATTGTTGTCTTTTACCAAATCTGCTGCTTCTTTAGAATTAATTATTTTTACCATAAATATCATCTCCTGAAAAATATAATAGCCTTTGTTATTTTTTTATCAATTCCTCTTACCTTTATTTTAATAGCTTGTCTATTTTTTGTCAATCTAATTTTCTGACAATTCAGAATTATTTTTTAATCCATTATTATTCAAAAATCTATTTTTTATTGTTAATGTATTGATATCGCTAACATTTCTATATTTCTCCCACATTTTTCAAAAAAATTTAAAATATAAAATTAAATCAAAATATTTATTATCTGATTATACTTACATTTTATGAAAGCAATCACATATTGGTTAATATATATTGATATTTTTTTAACTATTTTTCGATTTATTATTGATTACCAAATAACAACATTATATTTCACATATCGCTTTAACATATATGTTGCAATTCACAATGCACAATTCACAATTACAGCTAAAATTCTTGCAATATTTTTGAATTATGATGAAGAATTATTTTTGCAATATATGTTCTCCAATAAAACCATTTAACATTTAAATTTTCCCTCTTTAATACAGGAATAACTCCTTTGATTGTCTTAAAATCAAAGGAGTTACTACTATATTATAAAATATAAAACTTATATTGTTTTCTCTTTTGTTATATTCTGACTTATAATCAGCAATATATGTTATATATTAAGTTGCTCTATTATTCATATTTTCTCTATATGGCTCTAAATGAACAATTACATCGGCATTATTATTAAATTCCTTTCTTAACGCATCTTGAATTTCATGAGTTAATTTATGCGACTCTTCAAGACTCATTCTTGAATCTGCTAAAACATGCATATCTATATGCATATCTTCAATAGTTCCACGACTTCTTATTTTATGAACACCTTTTACACTTTTCTGGGACATTGTAATTTCTTTTATTGTCCCAGCTTCTACTGCAATACTATCAACTAAAATATCGCTAGCAGCTCTGAATATTTCATAGGCAGAATGAAATATAAAGATAGCAACTACAACAGAAGCAAAACTATCTATAAGTGGCGATACTCCCAATTTTATTGCGCTAACAGCTATAATTACACCGATGGTTACAAATACATCACTTTTTGTATGCATTGAATCAGAAATTAGAATTGTACTCTTTAACTCTAGTCCCCTCTTATATTCATACTTTGTAATAAATATATTAATGCATAGTGTAACAAGCATTACAATTAGACTGATCGTTGTAATTTCTGGTCTAACTGGATGCATAAATTTATTAATCCCATCGATTATAATCTTTCCACCTATAAAAACTAACATTCCAACAATAAATAATCCTGTAAGTGTTTCATATTTCTTATGTCCATAAGGATGCTCTTCGTCAATAGGCTTGGCTGCTATTCCTACCCCAATAAGTCCAATAATATTAGATGATCCATCTGTTATTGAATGAAATCCATCCGCCACTATACTCGAACTATTTGCCAAAGTACCAATTACTATTTTTATAAAAGCTATTATTATATTTGCAAACATAATAATCCAAAGCACTCTTTTTATTTCTTTAAAATTGTTTTTCTCCAAAATTACACCTACTTTTAATTAATAAAATTTAAGTAACCATAATAAATTGGTTGATGAATTCAACTATAGATAACTAATATATTATTATTTTTTCGTTATGTTACTTCTAAAAAAGTTTATTCTACATCCTACTTCATCAATTATTTTAATAATAGTTTGCTCATTAATTATCAATTGGTAATATATTTTATACTTCTATAGTATGTTATTGTTTTATATATGTTAATATATCTAAAAATATATCAAGTACTTATTATTATCAGTTGAAAATAAATTCTAATTGATATCTCATATATTCCACGATCTATTAGCTCAAATATTATATAAAAAGAAATACAGACAACAAAAAGGACTCAGAAGCCCATCTTCCGAATCCTCCATTTTAAATTAATATATTGCAAAAATAATCCTTCATCATAATTCTAAAAAATATTACAAGAATTTTAACGCAATTGTGAAATGTGCATTGTGAATTTTAACATATATATACCAATTATCGAAAATCTTTATTTCCAATACATCTAATTATTCACATTCATGCCAGCTTGTACAAAAATATAAGATTACTTTAAAAAGCTATTGCAAATAGTATATTGGTATTAATTGAAAAAAGCATTTTGTTAAGCATTCTATAGAATTATATTTATATAATTAGCTATCTCTTTTATACTTTGTGTGGTAATTCACTTCTAATTTTTTCTAGGTGCTTTGGATAATCCTGAATTACAATATCAGCTTTTATTCCAATCTTCTCTAATGCCCCCAATGAAGATTGTACTTTATCCCAGAATTCTTCTACTGCTCTATTGACATGATTTTTCACCACTGCAGTCTCAAACTCATTATTTTCCTTTTCAACTTTTCTCAACTGATTCATTAAAGTTATTTCATCAGAATCTACATTTTTTAATTCTACACATAATGTATTTTTTAATCCAAGTATACAAAGATCATCACTTAATCCATCTTCGCCTTTATTAGAAACATATGAAATTTCTTTAATAATTTTTCTTCCCGTATATCCGATTGAGTCTTCATATTCTTCAAATACAAGAATGTCTCTAACACTAAACTCCCTATTGTATTCTACTAATTCAAAAGTTTTACTTCCATCTCTTATCACTTTATAGTTATTAGGCGTTATTTTTAGCTCATGTATCATTTAAATCATCTTCTTTCTATAGTGTATTATATTTTAAAATTTTAGACTTAAATAAATTGAGTATTTGCTCTATATAACTATTGTGTCAAAAAATACTTCTACTATTCTTAATAAAAGCTTTTAAATTATGTAATCTCCAATTAATATATAAATAATCCACTGAAAGTAGAAACATTGTTATTTCGCAGGACTATGAAAATTTCGCTGAAAGTACTAAATTGTAGGTTCCACCACTAATGCTTGCTCCCATTTTCATTGTGACAAGCATTAGTGGAACAACCTACAATTAAGAGCTTTTAACAGCTTATTTTCAATGCCTGCTGCATAAAAATGTTTCTGCTTTCTAGCATAGTATTTATTTAAAAGTATAAATCATAGCTATGTATAAGTTATAGATAACACAATCACAAACTACACTTAGACTATGAAATATCTCCTATACAGAAATGAGTAATATACTTTTGTGGAATGTTTCATTGGTAATTTTGATGGATGTGATTCTTAATTGAAATTCCAAATCTATGATTTGGTCAATTGAAATTACTCAGTGAACGAAGTGAGTCGAGTTTCCTTTGAACTATTCCAAATGTGCTAGTTCAAAAAGTGAGAATCGAAATTTTATATTTCGTTCTTCGAACTTTCTCTGTGAGCGCTTGTTCTTTGAGACTAGCACTTTGGGTGCAACTTTATAGCCTTAGAATCACCCATCAGAATTGCCTAGAAACTGGAACAAAAGTATGTTATTCATTTCGGTGAGGTTACTCATAAGTATAGATTATAGATAGGTTCTAATTCATTACTTAATTTTTTCTATAAATTCATCTATTAATTTTCTTGCCAAAGTAAACTTTTTAGGTATATTAGGAAAGCTTTCTTTTGAGAACCATTGCGCATCAACTATCTCTTTTCCATCGACCTTTATTTCTCCTGATTCATACTCTGCAAAAAATCCAACCATTAATGAGTTAGGAAATGACCAAGGAGAACTTTTATAATATTTAATATTCTTAACCTTTATTCCAACTTCTTCAAAAACTTCTCTTTTGACTGTACTCTCTAAATCTTCTCCAGCCTCTACAAATCCTGCAATCAAACTATACATATCATTTTTAAATCCTCCATTATGGGCAAGAAGAATTTCATCTCCTTTTATTACAGCAACTATTATAGCAGGACATATTACAGGATACATTACGTTATTGCAGTTCGGACAAACTTTAGCCATTTCATCAATTTTTTCTTCTGTTCTAGATCCACATTTCCCGCAAAATTTATGTGTTTTATCCCAGTTTAATATTTGGTTAGCTCTTCCTGCTGCTAAAAACAATTCTTCTTCTAATAGCGGTCCTATTTCATATAATGATATTAACTCAAAATTATTTTCCAATTTAATTTCTGAAGAAACTTCTATTGCAAAGCAAAACTTATCTTCAATTTTTCCGAGAAGGAACTCTTTTTCATATTTAGCACCTAATCTCATAATTTCGTCAAAAACAGGAATACTTAATACTTCCCCATTTCTCTTCACTAATAGACTGCCTTTAAATATCAAAAAACACAAATCCTCAGGCCTACTTTTTTTCGTTATATTAGATAATATATTAAAATTATTTTCCATATTAAATTAATTCCTTTCAAAACACTTTACCATTTAAAACTAATACCTAATGTAAAGTAATAATAAATAATCTTTATTATAACATTTAATTTAAATTAAGGTAAGCATATACATTTAACCTAAATTAACTAAAAATAACTTATGTATCGAATAATTCAATAAAATTTGCCTTATTAAACATACAAAGAGGAGCATTTTGTATGACCCCTCTTAATAAATAAACTATTATTTTATATAATAACCCTTGGCCTTATATTAGTGTTTTTTACAGCAGTGATGTTTATGATGAGATTTACGACATTTGAAGCAGCATTTATTCTTTTTCATATACTCTATAAGTTGACGTTTTGCTCTTTCATAACCATCTCTACAGCCTTTTTTATACCCTTCGTACTTTCCTTTTTCAAAACCTTCTTTGAAAACTTTTTCCATCATCTTTGGGATATAATCTTCATCTTTATCAAAGTCACACTCTTCTCTTCCGCCTAAATCCCAATCTTCTTTTTCAGCAAATTCACATTCTTCTTTTTGATCATATTCATAATCGTCTTTTTCTTCAAATTCGCATTCTTCTTTTCCAAAGAAATCAAACTCATCCTCTAGGTCATCAAAATCAAAGTCAAGCTCATTTTCAAAATAATAATCGTATTCTTCTTTATTATCTTTGTAATCCATTTTTTTCTCTCCTTTGTAATTTCCATAAAATTGTTTGATTTATAGAAGCTCTATTTATATAGCTTTTAATTTATCAATTATGCTATTAGAAATCTGATAACATTTTTTACCAGAACTTTGTTAAAATTAGCAATCACTTAGTACTATATTATGCTGCTTTATAATATTTGCTATTAATTACTAAAGAAATATTCCAATATATCTAAGCTTTAACCTGAATAATAAAACTATAAAAGTTATTTAAAAAACGTATATTTTTCTGTACTTTGTTAATAATATTATTGAAAACATAATAACCCGACCTAAATTTAAAATAGAGATAGTATTTTAGAATTCACTAATACTATCTCTATTTTGTATTTTAAATTTATTTATAATAACTATCTATATGTGCTACAGTTGGATTCCTACATTGATTATTTTAATTGAGTACTTAACTTACTATAATTTTGAATGTGAGTTTATCATTACAACATATGTATTTAATGTATAAAATTTTTATATAATAACTTCAAAATATATGTATATTTCCTTACTACCCTGTCAATAATTCTAAAGGAAAGCATTATTACTCAACCACACTTAAAATAGAGATAGTATTTTTTAATTAATAATACTATCTCTATTATATTCCTATAAATTAGCTTCTAATTCTACCTTTCCAGCAATTCCTTAAACACCTTATTGTGCTCTATGTCCTTGCTTAGAGATTGAATAACTCTTATAATCTGCTGTTCATTTATCTTTTCTTTGGAATTCATAGCAATTCCTATTATATAAGCTTTTATTATTTTATAGGTATTAATAAGAACTTTAATACTTTCTAAAAACTCTTCTCCTTTATTAAAAGGAATTAAATCTTTAAAAATCTGATTTACTAAGTAATTCTCTAGAATGTATGAATACTCATCTATCTCATCAAAATATCTAGGATTTTCTTCTAGATACGTGCGTAAATCATTTTTATTAAAAATCCCATCTTTGTATTCATTAACACATTGCTTAAGCCTTATCCCTCTTATATTTTCAAGTAAATCATCCTTAGCAATATCAATATAAAAATCATTATTTTCCTTGAAATTCATTCCTTTTAACGACTCATAATATATGTATTCATTGTTAAAATCATCTAATAACTTCTCTATTCCATCAAAATCATTTAATTTATATGAACTCTGAATTTTCCAGTAAAAATTCTTAAGAATATTTAACCGTTCCTCTATCGAATATTCTCTCAATTGAATAATATTTATAGATATCACCCTTATGTCCCAGAAATATTGAAAAAGACTTTCAGTTCCTTCAAAAGCTTCACTATCTATAATTCTTCTTATCTCAATATCATTCTCATTTATTTCTTCTTCGCTCTCTATAAACTCCATCTTATCTCTATTCAAAAACGCTTTTGTACATATTTCAATACAAGAAGGTAATCCACTCTTTTCGTAAATATTATCGACAATATTAAATACTCTAGGATAACTTTTACAAGTTATACAAAGATTCTTTTCCCCAAATCCACCATGTATATCACAAAGCATATTACAATTCAAAAAAGGACATCTATTACCGTCTTTTAGTGCCATGAAACCATTATTTAAAAAATCGTGTTCAGCTTCATTAAAAAAGAACTTTCCTTCCAATAATTCTTTAAGTTCACCAGTGCTATTAGTGTAATTATTATAAGTATCCTCATCTATATTTATATCCCATCCTGCACAACAAGTATCAATGCAACTTGAGTTTATGCATTTAAAGTCTTCCATATATTTAGGTAAAAAAACGTTTATTTTCATTTACTAGCTCCAATCTTCTTACGTCCTTAAGAGTCATTTATCATATTCTAATATAGACTTATTTATATATTTCACTTTATTTAGAGATATAATTTCAATAAGTTTATATAATGTTATTATTGCTATTTCAATTTCATTATATCATACTTAATCTCGCAAAAATGTACATGATAGATGAAATACTGCAATGAAATATATAAGGCGAAATTTAAATCACACTCTATTATGCATAAAGTGTGATAATCAAACATCTATAATATATATATTTTAGAAGTTATTTAATGGTAAACTTCTTTTATTGGTGTTTAAATCTAGCAATCTTTATCTTTCGGAACGTTTGTAGGATCTTCAACTAAAGTAGTAAAATAATAATCATGATAATGTCCATCTGCACAAGCTGTTTTACCCTTTACTAAATGAATATGCTTTCCGTCTGGAAGGTAAATAGCTGGACCTGTTGTATCACAAAGATCATGGTAGTGATCACAAAAAGTATCTGTACGTCCTTCTATTTTATGAACGTGCGAATTCCCACATTCTATTGCAGGACCAGTCATACCCGCAATCCGATGATTATGCCTCACACATTCATTATCTTTTGCATAATCTGTACTTGATAAATATTCATGATTATGATTCTTTATTCTATAGCTAATATCCACATAGTTACAGTTATCCTCATTTTTATCATTTTGGTTATTTTTGTAACCACAGCTGCATCTCCCGTTATTATTACAATTGTATCTCACCGTAAGCTCCTCCTCCGTTATTAAAACATATATAATATTTTATGTTTGCTCGCATATTTGTGTGATTACTTAGTAACATACCATATTTTTATTGCTTTCCTATAGTAAATCCACCATTTCAAGTGGATTTAATTTCTATAAAATTTTGTATAAGTTAGACATCCCGTTCCTTAACATTGAACTATTAAAATCGAAATTTCTATATAAAAAATCTTTTTAAACAATCGCAAATAGATCATAATATTTTAATTCTTAAAATTAAATTTTAAAAAAAGGTGGCATTGTACATGACAATACCACCTTTATAAAATGAAGAATCTTTTATCAAATCACTTTTATAATATATATGTTGCAAAATGAAATTCCCAAAATAATTTATTGTGAAAAATATCCATTAATATAAAATGAACAAAACAACAAAACTATAATGAATTAAAATAAATTTATAGTGAGGTTTTATATATGGATATTTTAGTGATTAATAAAATTACCGGTCATGAAAATGAGATAAAGGAAATAAAAGATGCGTCGAAACGCACTAAAAGTGTAAGATTATATAAAAGATATTCTGTATTACTTAAACATTTTGATGGTTTTAATAATAGAAAGATTGCTGAGATGGAAAATATAGATGAGCACACTGTTGCTACTTATATAAAAAATTACAAAGCTAACGGATTAGATGGATTAAATATTGCCCACGGCGGCGGAGCTAGCAAAAAAATCAATGAAAAGCAAGAGAAAATAGTATTAGAAACTATTACTACAAAAACACCTGAGGATGTTGGATTTGAATCTAAAATGAATTGGACTATTGAATTAGTTAGACAATGGGTTTTAAAAGAATTTAATATAAAAATGTCACATAGGGGAATAGCCTATGTTCTACATAGATTAAATTTAAGTTATACTCGGCCTACTTACGTTTTGGAAAAAGCGGATAAGGAAAAACAAGAAAAATTTAAAAATGATTTTGAAGTACTAAAAAAAATGCCTTGATGGCTTAGTTGATACTATCTTATTTGAAGATGAGTCAATGATTAGAGATTATCAAGCAATACAGAAGAATTGGTTTATAAAAGGCCATCAAAGAAAAATACCGACATACGGTAAAAATGCTGGCGTTAAACTTATAGGTATATTAGATTATGTTACTGGTAAAGTTTATTGCGAAGAGCATGAGAGATATGATGCACAAGTATTTCAAAGCTTTTTAAATAGTGTACTTAAAGAATATCCAAAAGGAAAAATAGTCATGATTTTAGATAATGCTAGAATCCATCATGCAAAATTGATACAACCGTTTTTAAATGAAGTTAAAGATAGATTGGAATTGATGTTCTTGCCACCATATAGTCCAGAATTTAATCTGATAGAGGGGTTATGGGGATGGTTAAAATCTTCTGTTATTAATAATGTGTTTTATCCTTCTTTAGTAAGAGTGAGAGTTGCGGTTCAAAAGTTTATTAAATCTATAAATATGGTTCCTACTCAGACAATAGACAGGCTATGCGTCCGAATGTAGAAACCAATTTGCAACATATATATATCAAAAATATTTTTCCTAAATTTAATTAAAGTATCTATGTGCTTCAGCGAAGTTTTTTATATTAACATAATAATTCAACAGTACTTATATAATATAACCTAATTATATTAATTTATGTTCACATTAATTAACATATCTATATGATACTTAATATATCTTATTATGATACGCCTGGCATATATGTAGATACTTTTATAAGACTTTAATATATAATACCTATAAAAAAATAAGGCTATAACCTATATTCAATAGTTATGCCTTATTTATAATCTTATAAGATTTATTATATCTAATATTATTCTTCTATATTATTTATTTCAGATTCAGCTTCATCACCAGATTCAGTTTCTTGATCATCACTGCTTAATATTTTAGCTATTGCAACAACTTTCTCATCTTCATTCGTTCTCATCAATGTTACCCCCATTGCTGATCTACTTGTTACAGAGATATCTGCTACATTAATTCTAATAGCTACTCCACTAGAATTTATAAGCATCAATTCATCATCTACCTTACAAATTGTAGCGCCAGCAAGCTTTCCAGTCTTTTCACTAATTTTATAAGTTATTAGCCCTACTCCGCCCCTATTTTGAAGCTTATATTCAGCAATAGGAGTTCTTTTTCCATATCCATTTTCACTTATTACTAATAACTCTTCTCCATCAACAGCAATATCCATACATACTGCTATATCATCTTCTTTTAAATTAATAGCTTTAACACCTGACGCAGTTCTTCCCATTGATCTAACATCTTTTTCATTAAATTTAACGGCATAACCATTTTGAGTTACAACCATAATGTTAGCATCACCATAAGTATTCTTTACTTTTAATAATTCATCGCCATCTTTTAAGCTTATTGCAATTAATCCATTCTTTCTTAGATTTTTAAATTCACTTAATGGAGTCTTCTTTACTATTCCTTGCTTAGTTCCCATAAACAAAAAGCCTTCTTTTTTCTCATCTGTTACAGTAAGTACTGTTTGAATCTTTTCATCAGGTTCTATTGCTATAAGATTTATCAGATTTGTTCCTTTCGCCTGTCTTCCAGCATCATGAACTTCATAAGCTCTTAACTTATACACTCTTCCTTTATTGGTAAAGAATAGTACATCAGAATGTGTTGATGTTATCATCAAGTGCTCAACAAAATCATCTTCCTTAGTTGACATTGCTTGAATTCCTTTTCCACCTCTTCTTTGTGATGAATAAGTGTCTGCCGAAATTCTTTTTATATATCCTGAATGTGTTAATGTTATCACAACATCTTCTTCTTGAATTAAATCCTCTATATCAATTTCATTTACTATTTTTTCAATTTTACTTTTTCTCTCGTCTGAGTACCTATTCTTTATTTCTAATAGTTCCTCTTTAATAACATCTAACAGCTTTTCTTCACTAGCTAAAATAGATTTTAGATATTCTATTTGTTTCATTAGCTCATTATACTCTTCCTCGATTTTACCTCTTTCTAATCCAGTTAATCTTCTTAATCTCATCTCTAATATAGCCTGAGATTGCTTCTCAGAAAGTTCAAATCTTTCCATTAGAGTATTTTTGGCAATTTCAGTAGTATTAGAATTTCTTATTATACTTATTACTTCATCTATGTTATCTAATGCTATTTTTAAACCTTCTAAGATATGTGCTCTAGCCTCTGCCTTGTTTAAATCAAATATAGTTCTTCTTGTTATAACTTCTTTTTGAAATTCTACATAATTTTCTAGTATTTGCTTTAAATTTAAAACCTTTGGCTCATTATTAACTAATGCTAACATAATAATGCCAAATGTATCTTGAAGCTTTGTGTGCTTATATAATAAATTCAATACTACACTTGGATTAGCATCTCTCTTAAGCTCAATTACGATTCTCATACCGTCTCTGTCTGATTCGTCTCTCAAATCAGAGATTCCAGTAATCTTTTTATCTTTTACTAAATCAGCAATATTTTCTACAAGTTTTGCCTTATTTACTTGATATGGTATATCAGTAACGATTATTGAGTGTCTTCCATTTTCTTCCTCTATCTCAGCATTCGCTCTTACTATTATCTTTCCCTTACCAGTTTCATATGCAGCCCTAATTCCTGCTTTCCCCATAATGGTAGCCCCTGTAGGAAAATCCGGTCCTGTAATTTTAGTCATAAGTTCCAAAACTGTGCTTTCAGGATTATCTATAAGCATAATAGTCCCATCAATTATTTCAGCCAAATTGTGTGGCGGAATATTAGTTGCCATGCCGACTGCAATTCCTGATGAACCATTTACCAAGAGATTAGGAAATCTTGATGGTAATACTACTGGCTCTTGCTCTTCACCATCAAAGTTAGGCATAAAATCAACTGTGTTCTTATTAATATCTCTTAACATTTCAACTGCTATTTTATTCATTTTTGCTTCTGTATATCTCATAGCAGCTGCACTGTCACCATCAACTGATCCAAAATTTCCATGTCCATCAACTAGCATATATCTCATTGAAAAATCTTGAGCCATTCTAACTAATGCATCATAAACTGAACTATCACCATGTGGATGATATTTACCTAAAACATCTCCAACTATTCTTGCACACTTTCTATATCCCTTTTCAGGAGTTAACCCCAATTCTTGCAACGAATATAATATCCTTCTATGAACAGGTTTTAGTCCGTCTCTTACATCTGGTAATGCACGACCAACTATAACACTCATTGCATAATCTATATAACATTTCTTCATTTCGTTTTTAATATCTACTGGTATAACTTTTCCTTCATTAAAATCCATGTACTTCACCTCGTATTTCAGTACTAAATATCTAAATTAACAACATTTCTAGCATTTTGTTGTATAAATTCTTTTCTTGGCTCAACTTTTTCCCCCATCAATATGGTGAAAATTTCATCGGCAGCCATAGCGTCTTCTATATTTACTTTTAATAAAATTCTCTTTTCTGGATCCATAGTTGTATCCCACAATTGAGATGCATTCATTTCTCCAAGACCTTTATATCTTTGAATATCAGTTGAATTATCTTTTCCACCTAGCTCAGATAAAACACTTTCTAATTCAGGATCACTATATGCATAATAATCTTTTTTACCTTTACTAACTTTATATAATGGTGGTTGCGCTATGTATACATGCCCATCATCTATTAAATTCCTCATATATCTATAAAAAAATGTTAGTAATAATGTTCTAATATGAGCACCATCAACATCGGCATCTGTCATAATTATAATTCTATTATATCTAATCTTCTCAACATCAAAATCATTTCCTATGCCTGCTCCAAATGCAGTAATCATTGATCTAATAGTATCTGCATTTAATATTCTATCTAATCTTTGTTTTTCAACATTTAATATTTTACCTCTTAAAGGTAAAATAGCTTGGAATTTTCTATTTCTTCCTTGCTTTGCAGATCCACCTGCCGAATCTCCTTCGACTATATAAATTTCACATTCCCTTGGGTCTTTAGATGAACAATCTGCTAATTTCCCAGGCAATGTAGATCTTTCCAAGACTGATTTTCGTGTTAATTCTCTTGCTTTTCTAGCTGCATCTCTGGCTCTGGCAGCCATTAGAGCTTTATCAACAATCATTTTACCTATATTAGGATTTTCCTCAAGAAATATTCCTATATTTTCTCCAACAATAGAATCTACAATTCCTCTTACTTCACTATTTCCTAATTTAGTTTTTGTTTGCCCCTCAAACTGAGGTTCCTCAATCTTTATAGATATTACTCCAGTAAGTCCTTCTCTTATGTCATCACCAGTAAAATTCTTGTCATTTTCTTTTATATGTCCAAATTTCTTTGCATAATCGTTAAATACTCTGGTTAATGCAGTTTTAAATCCAACTAAATGGGTTCCACCTTCAACTGTATCAATATTATTTGCAAAGGAAAATATATTTTCAGTGTAACCATCATTATATTGAATAGCAACTTCCACAGATATATTATCTTTCACGCCTTCGATATATATTGGTTCTTCATGAAGTGGGACTTTGTTTCTATTTAAATAGCTAACAAATGATTTAATTCCCCCCTCATAATGGAAAACTTCTTCTTTTTCATCTCTTTTATCTACTAACTTTATATATATTCCTTTGTTTAAGAAAGCTAACTCTCTTAATCTTTGAGATAAAACTTCAAAATCAAATACTATTTCATCAAATATTTCTGTATCAGGCTTAAAATATGTCTGTGTTCCAGTCTGATCACTATCCCCTATTTTAGAAAGCTCATTAAGAACCTTCCCTTTACTATAATTTTGCTGCCATATATGTCCATCTCTTTTAACTGTGACAGTACATTCTTCTGAAAGAGCATTAACTACAGATGCACCAACTCCGTGTAATCCACCTGAAACCTTATATCCCCCTCCTCCAAATTTACCACCTGCATGTAATATAGTCATTATAACTTCAACAGTAGATTTTCCCATCTTAGGATGTATTCCGACAGGCATACCTCTACCATCATCATTTACTGTAATCGAATTATCCTCATTAATGTATACTTCTATCTTATTACAATATCCTGCTAAAGCCTCATCAATGCTATTATCTACGATTTCATATACTAAATGATGAAGTCCTCTTGAACTAGTGCTTCCAATATACATTCCTGGTCTTTTTCTTACTGCTTCTAATCCTTCAAGAACTTGTATCTGATTTTCATCATATTTTTTGTTATTTTGTTCCAAATCAGACTCCTCCTAAACTTAATAAGTATTATTAAAATTTTCAATTTTATGGAATTAAGAACTATATTCTATATCTGTCCTTTTTGTTAATGTAGTTGATGATATTGGTGATAAATATATTTTACTCTTATTATCTACTTCTGCTATTATAAACGACTTTGGTTTTTCTTCTGTTATTCTTTCTACAAATCCGTCTTCTTCTGCTAGCCTTAAAAATTGTATTGTATCAGAGCTATACATCGTATTTTGAAGATCGAATATTCCAATAATGTCTTTAATGGGAACTACTACATTTTCACCTAAATGCAAAAACATTATATATTCCTCCCTTGATTTAAAATTTGTCCGTTTGATACATTAAATATCTTGACTTTATCATCTAAATAATCATTTAAATCCTCAATTCCAGCACATGTTATTATAGTTTGTATATCCTTTATTGATCTTAATATATATTTTTTCCTATTTACATCAAGCTCGGATAAAACATCATCTAACAATAATACTGGATATTCACCTGTAATCTCTCTAATGATTTTTAAAGATGCAAATTTCATAGTTAAAATCGATGTTCTTTGTTGTCCTTGAGATCCGAAAACCTTAGTATCAATATTATTTATAAATACGCTAAAATCATCTCTATGAGGTCCTACAGACGTTAACCCCTTTTCCCTATCTTTTTCAATATTATCTTTTAGTTTTTTTAAATAATTATCTTTAAATTTTCCATTCTCTAGATTAACAGTACAATTATATTTAAAGTTTATTTCTTCTTTTCCAGATGTAATTTCTTTATGAATTATATCACCGTAAAAATTTATCTTATTTATATATTCTAACCTTTTTGAAATAATATAATCAGCATATTTACTTAATTGTATATCATATACATCTAAGATATCTTCACTAAATGACCTGCTCTTTAATAAAATGTTTCTTTCGCCTAAAACTTTATTATATTGTACTAAATTGAAGTAATAGTTTGGATTTACCTGAGATAATTCCATATCTAATAGTCTTCTTCTTAAACTCGGTGCTTCTTTTATAACTTTTAAATCTTCTGGAGAAAACATTACTACATTAAAAATTCCAAATAATTCACCTATCTTATTTACTTTTATATTATTTACTTTTATGGCTTTCTTACCATCTCTGAGTATATTTATATCGATCTTTTTATCTAATCTATTTTTCCCTATAAGTAAACTTATGTAGGCTGTACTATTTTCCCAATTTATTAATTCTTTATCTTTTGATGTTCTGTGTGATTTTGCAAAAGCACAATAATATACTGATTCTAAAATATTTGTTTTTCCTTGAGCATTATCTCCCACAAACACATTAACATTTTCAGTCAATTCTACGCTTAATTTTTTATAATTCCTATAATTAAGCAAATTTATATTTTTAACATACATAAAAATACACCTATAATAATTATATCATAAATAATCAAATAACTATCTCTATATTATTTCAAAATCTGAACCTTCGAAGTTTACTACATCTCCAATTCTTAATTTTTTACCTCTTTGAGTACAAACTTCTCCATTAACCTTTATCATTCCATCTTGCACATAAATCTTAGCTTCTGAACCTGAGCTAGCAATAGATGCCCATTTTAAAAAAGCATCTAATTTTATAATTTCAGTATCAATTTTTATTTTATTCATTTTCATTATATAAATATTAAAATAATATTTATCCTCCTATCTCATCAGTCTTACTGGCAAAACTAAATATTTTGCATTTTCATTACTATTTTCTTCAATAACACATGGGCTTATACCAGATGTCATTTTCATAACAACTTCATTATCCTCCATGTTCTTTAAAACATCTAGCAGATATTTTGAGTTAAATGCAATTTCTATTTCATCTCCTTGCAATTTTATCGAAATTTCATCTCTTACCTTTCCCAATTGAGAATTAGAGGTTATTACTAAGTTATCTTGATGTAAATCTAATTTTATTAAATTTGTATTTCCATCCTTAGCCATTAGGGATGCTCTTTCTATCGCATTTTGTAGTTCTTGTCTATTAACATTTACAAATAGTTTGTGTTCTTGTGGTAATAATGATTTATAATTTATGAACTTACCTTCTAATAATCTAGATATTATTTTAGTTCTTTTTAAATTAAATAATATATGGTTATTAGTAAATGTTATATCCACAATCTCATCTATATCTTCTAGTATCTTTGATACTTCATTTAATGTTTTTCCTGGAATTACAACTTCTATATCAATATCCGTATCTAAAAATTCACTTTTTATAGCTAATCTATATCCATCTAGAGCAACTAAGTTTAAGTTTTTATTTCTCACCTCGAATAATATTCCTTGAAGAATAGGTCTTGTTTCGTCTTGAGCGATAGCAAAAGAAGTTCCCTTTATCATATTTTTTAATATATTTTGATTTACTGATATTTTTAAATTCTCATTAATTTCAGGTAACTCTGGAAATTCGTTTGTGTTCATATAAACTACATCAAATATGGATTTTTCACAAGTTATTTTTATTAGCTGATTTTCCATAGTTTCTATTCTTATAGTTGAATTAGGTAGTTTTCTTATTATTTCTCCAAATATTTTAGCATCAATAACTATACTTCCTTCTTCCATAATAGTTGCATCAACTAATGTTTGAATACTAACATCCATATCTGAACCTATAAGAGTTATTGTTGAATTACTTGCATTTATATAAATACCTTCTAATATAGGCATTGTTGATTTACCTGTTATGGCTTTTTGAACTATTGATATACCTTCTAATATTTTTTGTTTTTCACATGTAAAGATCATTGAAAATCCTCCTTATTTTATTCACAAGAATTAAAGATGATAATTAGTAGTTAGATAAATATTTTTATAGTAATAATAGTAGTAGGGGCTGTTAATTTGTTGATAACTAGTATAATCGCTGTAATATCAACAAAATTTAGTTCAAAAATATTGTGGATAAATCAGTAACAAAACAGACTGGTTATCCACAAGTATAAGCGTAATATAACTAAAAAAATATTATCCACAAGTTATTATGTACTTATTATGCAGCTCTGTGGATTAATTCTGAGTCAATTTTTTTGTAATGTCGTTAACAGTATTCTGTAATGAATCATCAGTTTTGAGATTCTCAGATATTTTCTCATAAGCATGTATTACCGTGGTATGATCTCTCCCTCCAAATTCTTCTCCAATTTTAGGTAAAGACATATCTGTTAGTTTTCTACTTAAATACATTGCTATTTGCCTTGGGTAAGCAACATTTCTAGTTCGCCTTTGAGATTTTAAATCTTCAACACGCAAATTAAAGTAACTAGAAACTACATCTTGTATTAAGTCAATAGTCACATGCTTTCCTTGTTTTTTAGATATTATATCTTTTAATGCTTCTGTAGCTAAATCTACAGTAACTTCTCTGTTAGTTAATGAGGAGTAAGCAATTATTCTTATTAGTGCGCCTTCAAGTTCCCTTATATTAGATTTAATTTTAGTAGCAATGTATCCCATAACTTCATTTGCTACATTTAAATTTTCAACATCAGCTTTCTTTTTTAGTATTGCCATTCTAGTTTCGAAATCAGGGACTTGAATATCTGCTATTAAACCCCATTCAAATCTAGATCGAAGCCTATCTTCTAATGTTGGAATTTCTTTTGGCGGTCTATCTGAAGATAATATAATTTGTTTATTCGCATCATGTAACGCATTAAATGTATGAAAGAATTCTTCTTGAGTACGCTCTTTTCCGGCTATAAATTGAATATCATCTATAAGTAAGATATCAACATTCCTGTATTTATTTCTGAATTCTTCATTCTTATCATCTTTTATAGCGTTTATTAATTCATTGGTAAATTTTTCAGATGAGACATATACAACTTTAGCATTAGGATTACCATCTAAGATGTAATGACCTATGGCATGCATTAAGTGAGTCTTTCCAAGTCCGACTCCACCATATATGAATAACGGGTTATATGCTTTTGCTGGTGATTCTGCAACTGCCAAAGATGCAGCATGAGCAAATCTATTACTATTACCTATTACAAAAGAATTAAAAGTATATTTTGGATTTAATGTAGACGACATTTCATCATTAACTACAATAGCTTTTGGTTTCTGATTTGACGAACTCTTAATTTCTTCTTTTTCATAGATTTCAGACATTATAATAAATTCAATTGTATATAATTTTGAACATACTGCTTTTATGGAGTTTGCAACTAAATCTTTATATCTTTTATCTAAAATATCTTGAGTAAAGGAATTTGGAACGCTTATCTTTAGAGTATTAGAAGAAATAGACAGAGGTTCGCAGCTTTTAATCCAAGTATTAAAACTAACTTCACTTAGCTCACTTTTTATAATATCTAAGGTTTTATCCCATAAATTTTTAAGATCGGCATCCATTCTTATTCCTCCAATAATTGTAATAAAAAAATTTTTATAATAGTTATGTACAGTTTATCAACAATGATATTAACATTCATATATTATAGCCAAGTATGTATATAAATATATCAACATGTTAATAACTATGTGTATAGATTAAATTTCTATAAATTTAATAACAATCTGTTATTAAGTGTTATAAACATGCTAAGATCTAAATAAAATCAACTATAAAGCATGTACTAACAATAAAAATAAACAAGTTATGCACAATTTTATCCACACATGTGGATAAGTTTTTATATTAATAAGTTATTCACAACATAATATTTATGATAACATAAGTAAATACTCATATTCAATAAGTTATCCACAAAAAAAAATATATAAATATATTTATCAACAATTATTACCACCTTGACAGAAAAATAGTATATCTATATAATGATAAAGTAAAATTTAAATAGCGAAGTATAGTTTTTACTATAAATAATAAATTTAAGGGGGTGCATATGTAATGTTTATGACTTACCAACCTAAAAAGAGACAAAGAAAAAAAGAACATGGTTTTAGAAAAAGAATGAGCACTCAATCAGGAAGAAACATTCTTAAGAGCAGAAGACAAAAAGGAAGAAAAAAATTAACAGCTTAAGGGCCCATTAGTGGCCTTTTTTCTGCAAATGCAGGGAAAAAAGGAGTATAAAAATATCTATGATTTATAGATTAAAGAAAAATTTTGAATTTACAATTGTATATAAAAGAGGTAAATCATTTGCAAATGAGCTTCTAGTTATGTACATATTAAAAAATAGAAGGAATAAGGATAGAGATTTTTTAGCCTATAGCAAGGTAGGTATTTCTGTAAGTAAAAAAGTTGGGAATAGTGTTGTTAGAAGTAGATGTAAAAGATTAATAACTGAAAGCTTTAGATTAAATTATAATTATATAGTAAAGGGATATGATTTTGTTTTTATAGCAAGAAATCCTCTTCAAAGTAAAAGCTACTTTGAAGTAGAAAGAGCTATGAGAAGTTTAATTAAAAAGGCAGGCTTATATAATAATGAAGAAATTACTAATACGCCTAATTAAATTTTATAGAAAATATATTTCACCTGGAAGATCTTCATGCTGTAGATTTGTGCCTACTTGTTCACAATATGCAATAGATGCCATAAATAAATATGGAGCTTTTAAAGGTAGTGCATTAGCAGTTTACAGAATATTAAGATGTAATCCTTTTTGTAAGGGTGGATATGATCCGGTTAGGTGAGATATTAGGAGGTATATATTTTAATGTTTCAAGCAATAGTTAACTTTATGAAAGGGATATTTGATTCCCTGCATGACTTTATAGTTAGTATGGGAATATCAGATGTTGGGCTATCTTATGTTTTGGCAATATTTATTTTTACATTGATTATAAGAATTTTAATATTACCATTTAACATTAAGGCAGCAAAGTCATCACAAGGAATGCAGAAAATTCAACCAGAAGTGAAAAAGCTTCAGGCTAAGTACAAAGACGATCCTCAAAAATTGAATACTGAAACTATGAGGCTATATAAGGAGAATAATGTTAGTGTAGCTGGTGGATGCCTTCCATCATTATTACCTCTACCTATACTAATGGCTCTTTATTGGGTATTTATGGGGATACAAGGAATAGAAGGTGCTTCATTCCTGTGGATTCACGATTTATTTGCACCAGATAAATATTATATATTACCAGTATTAGCTGCATTGTCAACATATATACCATCTTATTTAATGTCTAAATCAACACCATCACAACCAGGTGGAATGAATATGGGAAGTATGAATTTAGTTATGGCTGGAATGATGGGTGTTATGTCATTGAATTTTAAATCAATACTTGTACTTTACTGGATAATTGGTAATTTAATTCAAACAATACAAACATATTTTTTAAACTATAGGCCAGCAATGAGAGAGATGGATGATAAGACTCAAAAAGATGCTGTAGCAGAATCAGATAAATTTGTTGTGGCAGTGGAAGAATCTAAAAATTCAGCTAGTAAAAAGAGAAAAAAGAAATAATCAAAAAGTGATTTTGCTTTGATATTAGAGGTGGTGAATTAACAGATGAAATCAGTAGAAGTGGAAGGAAAGACTGTTGAAGAAGCCTTAAATAAAGCTTTAAGTGAACTTGATGCAAATAAGGATATGGTTGATATTGAAATTTTGGATCATGGCTCAAAGGGTTTATTTAATGTTATAGGAGTTAAACCAGCAAGAATTAGAGTTTCTAGAAAATATAATTATATTGAAGAAGCACGAAACTTTATAGTTCATATACTCAAGGGAATGGAAGTTGAGGCAACTATTGATATTAAAGAAGAGAATGATAGCATTATAATTAATTTATCCGGAGAAAAAATGGGAGTGATAATTGGTTATAGAGGAGAGACATTAGATTCTATTCAATATTTAGTTTCACTTGTAGTTAATAAGTTACATGAACTTCCTCATAAAAAGGTTATACTAGATACCGAAGATTATAGAAGCAAAAGAGAGGAAACTCTTAAAGGTGTTGCAATTAAAACAGCTAATAGAGTTAAGAAAACAAAAAAATCATTTAAACTAGAGCCAATGAATCCATACGAGAGAAGAATCATTCATTCTGCACTTCAGGAAGATGCCTTTGTTAATACATATAGTGAGGGCGAGGAGCCGTTTAGAAGGGTAGTCGTTGAATTAAAGAAAGATTAAACTTAAAAAAGAAAGCCATAATGGCTTTCTTTTTAAGTTTATAAATAAAATTTATGACTAAAAAGAGAAGTTTTAGCTAATATAACTTTGACTATTTAAATTTTGTTATGTAAAATTGATAATAGTTAAAAAGGAGTTTTAGTTTAGAAAATATTCTTCTTTAAAAAGAGGAGGAAATTAAATGAAAGAATTTGATACTATTTGTGCGATCGCTACACCAATCGGAGAAGGCGGAGTTTCAATAATAAGAATTTCAGGGGAGAATGTTTTAAAGATTGCTAGTAAGATATTTACCCCTAGGAATAAATACGATATTGAAAGCATGAAAACATACACTATGAAGTATGGTAATATTGTGGATTTAGAGAACAAAAAAGAGATAATTGATGAAGTTATTTTAAGTTATATGAAAGCTCCAAGAAGCTATACGGGTGAAAACGTGGTAGAAATAAATTGTCATGGAGGAGTTATATCTACTAATAGTGTATTAGATCAGGTTATTAAAGCTGGTGCAAGACTTGCAGAACCTGGAGAATTTACTAAAAGAGCATTTTTAAATGGAAGAATAGATTTGAGTCAGGCCGAAGCAGTTATGGATATAATAACTGCTAAAACAGAGTTATCGATGAAAGCAGCTATGATTCAAAGCAAAGGGGCTTTATCTAAAGAAATAAATGAATTAAGAGGGTATTTGCTAAACGTTTTAGCGCTAATTGAATATGCAGTTGATTTTACAGAAGATGATGAGGATATCGTTGATGACAATTTAATTTTACAGATTAAAGATGGGATCGAGAATACAAATTCAAAAATTGAAACCTTATTGTCTAATGCGGATGCGGGTAAAATTGTGAGAGATGGACTCAATATAGTTATTGTAGGAAAACCAAATGTAGGAAAATCTTCATTACTTAATGCATTATTAAGAGAAAATAGAGCTATAGTAACAGATGTCCCAGGGACAACTAGAGATATAATTGAGGAATATATAAATCTTGATGGAATACCGGTTAAAATAACCGATACAGCAGGAATAAGAGATACAGAAGATGTAGTAGAAAAAATAGGTGTGGAAAAATCAAAAGAGAAAATTGAAGAAGCAGATCTAATAATACTCATGCTTGATGCATCTAGATATATAGATGAAGAAGACAGTAGAATAATTAATAAAATAAAGAATAGAAAATATATAGTATTATTAAATAAGATGGATTTGAAAGATATAAAAATTCAAGAAGAAATACTTAAGAATCTAAGTAATATAATAAATATATCAGCTAAAACTGGCCAAGGAATAGATATTTTAAAAGATGAAGTTAAAAAGTTATTCTTTAATGGAGAGATAAGCTCTGAAAGCTTAATAATTTCTAATGCACGACATAAGCAAGCGTTATATAAATCATTAGAAAATTGTAAAATGGCTTTAGATAAAATTAATGCTAATGAATATCTTGATTTAATATCAATTTATATAACAGCGGCTATGAAAGCTTTAGGAGAAATAACTGGAGATGAATTAGAAGAAGATTTATTAAACAAAATTTTTAGTGAATTTTGTGTAGGAAAGTAGGTAAAAGTAATGGCAGTAAATTATGATGGTGGTCAATTCGATATAGTTGTTGTTGGTGCAGGTCATGCGGGATGTGAAGCTGCATTGGCATCAGCAAGATTAGGCCTTAATACATTAGTATGTACAATAAATTTAGATTCAATAGCATTGATGCCTTGTAATCCTAATATCGGTGGTACTGCAAAAGGTCATTTAGTTAGGGAAATTGATGCACTTGGTGGAGAAATGGGGATCAATATTGATAATACATTTATTCAGTCAAGAATGTTGAATACTTCAAAAGGACCAGCTGTTCACTCATTGAGAGCTCAAGCAGATAAAAAAAGTTATCAATTTAGAATGAAGAGAATTTTAGAGGAACAGGAAAATCTTAAAATAAGGCAAATTGAGGTAACTGAACTTAATGTTGAGAATGGAAAGGTGACAGGCGTAGTTACTAAAAATGGAGCTATTTTTAAATGTAAGGCGGTAATTCTTGCAACTGGTACATATTTAAAAGGAAAAATTATAATTGGTGAAGTATCATATAGTGGCGGTCCTAATGGTTTATTTCCAGCTAATGACCTATCACAATCATTATTAGATTTAGGAGTTTCTTTGAGGAGATTCAAAACTGGAACCCCAGCTAGGATAAATAGAAGATCTGTGGATTTTTCTAAGATGATAGAACAAAATGGTGATGATAATATAATACCTTTTTCATTTATGAGTGAAAATATTGAAAGGGAACAAGTATCTTGTTATTTAACCTATACAAATGATGAAACACGTAAAATAATTAGAGATAATATAGGAAGATCTCCAATTTATAATGGGAGTATAAAAGGCGTTGGTCCTAGATATTGTCCATCAATAGAAGATAAAATAATGAGATTTCCAGATAAACCACAACATCAAATATTTATTGAACCTGAGGGGCTTGACACACTAGAAATGTATGTAGGTGGATTTTCATCATCATTACCAGAAGAAGTACAAATTAAAATGCTTAAAACCTTACCAGGACTTGAAAATGTTGAAATGATGAGAACTGCATATGCAATTGAGTATGATTCAATTGATCCTACTCAATTAAAACCAACATTAGAATTTAAAGATATTGAAGGATTATATGGTGCAGGTCAGCTTAATGGAAGTTCAGGATATGAAGAGGCTGGAGCACAGGGGTTAATTGCAGGTATAAATGCAGCATTAAAAATTAAAGAAAAAGAACCACTAATACTAACTAGATCTGATGCTTATATAGGAGTTCTAATAGATGATCTAGTTACAAAAGGGACTAATGAACCTTATAGGATGATGACTTCAAGAGCAGAATATAGATTATTATTAAGGCAGGATAATGCAGACTTTAGGTTAACTAATTTAGGATATAGAGTTGGATTAGTTACAGAGGAAAGATATGATAAATTTATAAAGAGGAAACAAAATATTGAAAATGAACTAGAACGATTAAAGAATTTAAAGGTAACTAATAAAAAAGAAATAAATGAATTTTTAATATCATTAAATTCAGCTGAATTAAGAAAGCCAATTACTTTTTATGAACTGCTACAAAGACCTGAATTAGATTACTTTGATTTAAAACAAATAGATTCGGAGAGACCAGAATTACCTCATGACGTTGGAGAGCAAATTAATATATTAACAAAATATGAAGGATATATACAAAGTCAGCTTGAACAAGTTGCTCAATTTAAGAAATTTGAGAAGAAATTATTACCAAAGGATATTAATTATAGTGATATTAAGGGGTTAAGAACTGAAGCAATACAAAAGTTAAGTGATATTAGGCCAATAAGCATAGGTCAGGCAACACGTATTTCAGGAGTGTCTCCAGCGGATATTTCAGTATTACTTATTTATCTTGAACATTATTATAATAAATAATTTTAATTATTATTGGAGGAATTATGAAGTTTTATGATTTAATGTCTAAATCAGCAGAAGATGTTGGTTTACAACTATCGAAAGAGCAGTATGAAAAATTTATTGATTATATGAAACTTCTTCAAGAATGGAATGAAAAGATTAATTTAACAGCTATAATTGATGATGAAGAAATAATCAAAAAGCATTTTATTGATTCAATAAAAGCATTTAAAAGAGACGAATTCAAAATTGCTAGCAGTTTAATAGATGTTGGTACAGGAGCTGGTTTTCCAGGGTTGCCTATTGCAATAATGAGAGCTGATTTGAATGTTACACTATTAGATTCATTGAACAAAAGAGTGAGTTTTTTAAACACAGTTATTAATAGAATTGGAGCATCTAATGTAACAACTATACATTCTAGGGCTGAAGATGGAGCAAAAGATATTAAGCTAAGAGAGAATTTTGATATTGCAACATCTAGGGCTGTTGCAAATATGAGTGTATTATCTGAATTATGCTTACCATATGTAAAAGTTGGAGGAAGTTTTATTGCGCTAAAAGGTCCATCAGTTGATCAAGAAATTACAGAGAGCACAAATGCAATAAAGATTTTAGGTGGAAAAATATTAGAAGTTTGTGAAATTAACATTGAAGATACAGAATTAAAACATAACTTAGTTGTCGTGAAAAAGATAGATAGATCTCCTAAGGGATATCCAAGAAGGGCAGGATTAATAAGTAAAAATCCAATTAAATAGAGATATTACATAAATAATTGAAATTTGATTATGTAAGCAGGTATATGATAAAATATTAAGGTAGGAGTTATATAGACAAATAAGGATAATAAGGTAAAATATGTATGTAGTATTTTAATAAGGGATGGGTTGGGAACATGAATAATGAAATAGTAAGTATTAGCATAAATAAAGTCATTCCAAATATTTATCAACCACGTAAATATTTTAATGAAGAAGCTATAGAAGAGTTATCACAATCAATTAGAGAACATGGAATAATTCAACCAATTACTGTAAGAAGGCGCGGAGAGGTCTTTGAATTGGTAGCAGGAGAGAGAAGACTTAGAGCAGCTAAGTTAGCTGAGTTAGAGACGGTTCCTTGCAATATTATAGATATAACTGACTCTGAATCTGCTCAGATAGCTCTACTTGAAAATCTTCAAAGAGAAGATTTAAATTACATAGAAGAAGCAGAAGCTTATTATAATTTAATAAGTGATCATAATTTTACACAAGATGAATTAGCAAAAAAGATGGGAAAGAAGCAATCAACAATCGCTAATAAATTAAGATTGCTAAAGTTAAGTAGTGAAGTCAGGGAATTATGCTTAAAGAATAAATTAACTGAAAGACATGCAAGAGCATTGTTAACAATTCCGACTGAAGAAATGCAATTAAGAATTGTTCAAAAAGTAATAAAAGACGGATTAAATGTTAAGAAAACAGAAGAATTAATTAACAAAGAATTGCTTAAATTAGCTGGAGAAGAATTAAAAAATAAGAATAAAAGAAATATAAGAGGTGTATTGCCGGCTAAACTTTATGTTAATACAATAAAACAAGTTTTGCAGAAATTTGATATTCCAGCTGAATATTCATATAAAGATGATGATGAATTTATAGAAGTAGTAGTAAAGATACCAAAAACAAAAAAATAAGAGGAATAATTGGAAGTTAAGGTTTTACCAAGTATTACCTTAACTTTAATTATATATACATGTTGTAATTAAATTTCTACATTTTGGTCTTAACTTAGGGCTTACATGAATAGAATTCTAAATGTAAATTTATTATTGCAAGTATATATTAATCTTATATTTATACACAGAAAATTAAGAATTAATGAAAAATATTTTATGATAGAATATATTTTATTAAGAGTTATTGTTTTTTAGAACATAATTCTTTTATTATAATAAAAAAGTATATATAATATTAATATGGAAAGGGGGGACGCTCTTTTAGGGCTGTGCTTATGAAAGTAATTTGCATTTTTAATCAAAAAGGTGGGGTTGGGAAAACAACTACTAATATAAACTTATGTGCATATTTAGCAATGGAAGGTTATAGAGTATTAACTATAGACATAGATCCTCAAGGAAATACTACGAGTGGATTAGGATTGGATAAAAGTAATTTAGACTTATCCATTTACGATGTGTTAATTTCTGATGCAACTATGAAGGAATCTATAGTAAGGAGTGACTTAGTCCAGAACTTGTACATATCACCGTCAACGATGGAACTAGCTGGCGCAGAGGTGGAACTTATAAATAGAAGTGATAGGGAAAATATAATGAAGAATAAATTAAAAGAGATTGAATCAGAATATGACTATGTGTTTATAGATTGTCCACCATCTTTAGGGGTATTAACAATAAATGCATTAACATGTGCAGATTCAGTGCTAATACCAATACAATGCGAATTCTATGCATTGGAGGGGGTTAGTCAATTAATAAACACAATACAATTAGTAAAAAAATCTCTTAATAAAAAGCTAGAAATCGAAGGCGTTGTAATGACAATGTTTGATTATAGGACAAATCTTAGTAATGAAGTTTTGAAAGAAGTGAAAAAATATTTTAAGAATAAGGTATATGAAGCTACAATATCTAGAAATGTAAGGCTTGCAGAGGCGCCAAGCTTTGGACTTCCGATAATGTTGTATGACGAAAAATGTAAGGGCGCTGAGGCGTATGTAAAATTAACTAAAGAGTTTTTAGAGAGACAGTAGGTGATAGAATGGCAAAGAAATTCGCCTTAGGAAAAGGATTAGGAGCACTTATACCGGAGGAATCAGATAATACTGCACAAGAAAATAATAGTTTGCTCATTCCTATAAATAAAATTAAAAGTGATGAAGATCAACCAAGAAAATTGTTTGACTCCGAAAAGATAGCTGAATTAGCAGAGTCAATCAAAACCCATGGTGTTATTCAACCTTTAATTTTAAGAGAGCTAAAAGATGATAGATACATTATAGTTGCTGGAGAGCGCAGATGGAGAGCGGCTAAAATGGTTGGATTAAAAGAGGTCCCAGCAATAATAATGGAATTAAGTGATAGAGATATATTAGAAATATCATTGATAGAGAATATTCAACGCCAAGACTTAAATCCAATAGAAGAGGCTTTAGCATATAGAAAATTGTTAAATGATTTTAAAATCACACAAGAAGAATTAAGTAAAAGAATAGGAAAATCAAGGGTTGCTATTGCTAATACAATGAGATTGATGAATCTGGATGAACGTGTTCAACAATATATAATTGAGAGTATCATAACGGAAGGACATGGAAGAGTACTTCTTTCAATAAATGATAAGCAGAAACAGTATGAAATAGCTCAGCAGGTAATTGATGAAAAATTATCTGTTAGAGAATTAGAAAGATTAATAAAAAGAATTAGTGAGGATATTGAAAAGGAAAAAAATAATGAAAACATAGGAGAAGTAAATCCTTATTATAAAGAAATTAAGAATCAGCTTCAGAACTATTTTGGAACAAAGGTAAATATTTTAAACAAGAAAAACAAGGGTAAAATAGAAATTGAATATTATTCAGAGGAAGATCTTCAAAGAATACTCGACATTATTAATATGTAATGTTTCACGTGAAACAATTATGAAAGGAATGACACAAGATTGGATATGCTAATTAGTGCAATGAATGATATAATGCCATATTTATTAATTGGAATGTCAATAATAATTATATTATTATTTATAATGGTAGTGGCCTTATTTAAAGCAGTTGGAAAAGTAGAAAGCAGATACAGAAAATTAATGAAAGGTACTACTAATAATAATTTAGAAGAAATGTTACTGGAAAGATTAGATAGTATTGAAGATGCTAAAGAAAGATCTGATAAGGCTCTAGAAGAATGTAAGAGATTAGAAGTTAAGATGAAGGATTGTGTTCAAAAAGTAGCAATTATGAGATATAAGGCATTCGAGAATGTTGGTAGTGACTTGAGCTTTTCGATAGCTATGCTAGATGATAGAAATGA
>Ga0183101_1000612_pt1 | contig 47432 bp, 38 predicted proteins | sample Biomet3_FD_127790 | JGI IMG/M metagenome (GOLD analysis project Ga0183101, IMG submission 127790) | Microbial communities from bioreactor (seeded with sewage sludge) at LBNL, California, USA - Biofuel metagenome 3 | ecosystem: Engineered > Bioreactor > Anaerobic > Unclassified ... | reverse complement strand
GAGGGTTCGAGTCCCTTCTGGGTCGCCACTTATGGCTAGATAGCTCAGTCGGTAGAGCAGAGGACTGAAAATCCTCGTGTCCCTGGTTCGATTCCTGGTCTGGCCACCAGAATGCGGGAGTGGCTCAGTGGTAGAGCGTCACCTTGCCAAGGTGAACGTCGTGGGTTCGAATCCCATCTTCCGCTCCAAAATGGCGCTATAGCCAAGTGGTAAGGCAGAGGTCTGCAAAACCTCTATTCCCCAGTTCAAATCTGGGTGGCGCCTCCATAAAAACTGCTTAATTTAGTTTAAGCAGTTTTTTATTTTTGTAATTATTATTTAATAAACTATCATACTTTAATTCTCAATTCTCAACTATAAAAAGACTTCCTCTGTCTATTAGTTTTCCTTTACTTAGAAAAATAGGTTCTACATTATGTTTTCTTAAGAACTCCATTACTTTTTCGCCGAAAGCATAATAATTTAAGTCTCCATAAAATGCCATAGAATTTTCATCTAAAAGGCCGCAACATCCACCTATAAATCCATAATTTAAGCCAGGAAGTAGTATATCCCCTGGTGGCAAAAGAAGAATATCTATATCTTCTTTCCATAGAGCTTTTGCTATAGTTTTATCGCTAGTCATAACTGAATTTCTATTTACAATTGCAGTAGAACATTTTGTATATCCCTGTTTTACATTTATAGATATTTTATTGTTCATATAGCTTAAAAGATTATTATCAGTATATTTTAAATTATGAACAAATAAGTGGGGAAAACTTACACTGTTTAGAATGATATCTTCAGGATAAGTATCTTTCAAACTATTCTTTGCAAAAACTACATTAAGGTTCAATTCTTTCAATTTTTCAACAAAGTTTTCATCCATGTCTTTATGCACTAATATAGTTTTACTATTAATAATATGCAAAAGCATATCTGGATGACCGCAAACAGCATCATAAAGAAGTTGTGATGGGGGGCATATTAAAATTTCGCAACCTAAATTTGTAAGGTTATATTTTTCTTCCGGAGTTGTTCTAAAATCTATAATAGCATATTTCATAAAAGGTTCCTTTCTTTTTAAAATAGTGCAAACTTATATATATTTTATATCCATATAATTTAATTTTCAACTTCATTTTCTATTGTCGGTATTTGGCAAAAAGATTTTGAATATAGATTAAGTTTAGACGCATACTATTTTTAAGAAGGGAGTGTGAGAGATGCTATTACTTACAGTGGTATATAGTAAAGAAAGAGAAGATATAATAGAAGGAATAAATAATGTTAAAGAATATTTTAAAAGTAAAAATAAAGTTATAGGTATTTCAGAAAGCATAGAGTCTAATACTCACTTCGTGAAAATATTTTGTGAAGAAGAAATTGATGATAGGCTTAGAAATGTGTTTAATATACATATAGCCAATATACTATATAATGTGGTAATAGATGAATTTTATAATAAAGATATGATGGATTTCTTATCTGATACATACTTTTTTTTGAAATATGATGAAATAAAAGAAATTAGGAATAACAGTTTGGAAGTATTAAAGGATGAGGGTCCAATAATTGATGAAAACTCCATTTACTGTATTAATAAGAAAAATGGAATAATAGATAAGATAGTTCAATGTATAGATGAAAATAAGGAAATAAATATAAATGGGTTTATGACTTTTAGAATGAAAGAACTAAAAGATGATTTAGAAGGCATAATTGATAAAATTGTAGAAAAATATATGGCTGAAAAAGAGTATAATGAATTTATAAAATTATTAAAGTATTTTGTTGAAATACAGGAAAGTAAGATAGACTTAATGAATATAGAAGTCAGTAGCGATGGGAAATATATAATACGAGATAAAAAAGATAATGATATAACTGAAAGGCTATTTAGTGATTTAAGTGATTTAAGATATAGAGAAAATACAAATGATGAAGATATTCTTATAAGTGTGTTAATCACTAATTCACCAGAGAAAATAGTGATTCATTGTGCCGAAAATTGTAAAAATAGTGAATTGATCGATACTGTGAAAAAGGTATTTACTAATAGAGTGGAATTTTGTGATGATTGTAAAGTTTGTAAAAAAATCAAAGGTAGTATTCATAAAGTCTAAATATACTGTTATTATGAATTGAAACTTAAATAACATTCTGCAATTATTTTAGTGAAATAATGGAAAAATTAAAATTTTTTGATATTATCCAGTTGATGTATTGACATGTATAAACTTAAGTAATATAATTTAATAAAAATGAAAGACTATGATAAGGAAGAGTAAATAATACACTGCTCCAAGAGAGAAGAGCTCATTGGTTGAAAGGTTCTTCGGGTAAGCGTTGTTGAAAACCACCTTTGAGTTGTATACTGAAGTTTAGTAAGTATTTCCGTTAACCTGCGTTAAAGGTCTAGAGATGATAGCTTTTGTGAATTGGTTTGATACTAATGATTTATTTGCTATTAAATTTGGGTGGAATCGCGATCTACACTCGTCCCATGTATGGAATGAGTGTTTTTATTTTGCAATTAATTAATTTTGAAATGAAATACACAAAAGGGAGGAAAAGGTAATGATAAAAATTACTTTGAAAGATGGAAATATAGTTGAGGTGGAAAAAGGAACAAAAGTAGTAGAAATAGCTGCTAAATTAAGTACATCATTAGCTAAAAAGGCTCTAGGAGCTAAAATAAATGGGGAAAAAGCAGAACTTATGGCAGAGATTAATGCTGATTGTAATCTTGAAATATTGACTTTCGATGATGCTGATGGAAGATGGATATTAAGACATACTGGATCACATATACTTGCACAGGCTGTAAATAGATTATATCCAGATGTTAAACTAGCAATAGGACCTGCAGTAGATAATGGATTTTACTATGATTTTGATGCGGAATTCTCATTTACTCCAGAAATGCTTGAGAAAATAGAAGTTGAAATGAATAAGATAGTTAAGGAAGGTTTAAAACTTGAAAGATTTGAACTTCCAAGGGCAGAAGCTATAAAGCTTATGCAGGAAAAAGGGGAAAATTATAAGGTTGAACTAATAGAAGATCTTCCAGAGGATGCAGTTATATCTTTCTATAAGCAAGGAGATTTCGTGGATTTATGTGCTGGTCCACATGTACCATCTACGGCTAAAGTTAAGGCTGTAAAGCTTCTTTCCATAGCGGGTGCTTATTGGAGAGGTAATGAAAAAAATAAAATGCTTCAAAGAATTTATGGAACTGCATTTGAAAAGAAGGCGGAACTTGAAGAATACTTAAAGATGATGGAAGAAGCAAAAAAAAGAGACCATAGAAAATTAGGTAAGGAACTAGATTTGTTTAGTATCCATGAAGAGGGGCCGGGATTCCCATTTTTCCATCCAAAGGGAATGGTAGTAAGAAATACTCTTCAAAATTTCTGGAGAGAAATGCATAGAAAAGCTGATTATGATGAAATAATGACTCCTATAATCTTAAATGAAGCATTATGGCATCAATCAGGACATTGGGATCATTATAAAGAAAATATGTATTTTACTAAAATAGATGAATCAGATTATGCAATCAAGCCAATGAATTGCCCAGGTTCAATACTTGTATATAAAAATCAAATACATTCATACAGAGAACTTCCTTTAAGATACGGTGAAATGGGTGTTGTTCACAGACATGAAAAATCAGGTGCATTACATGGTTTAATGAGAGTTAGATGTTTTACTCAAGATGATGCTCATTTATTCTTAACAAAAGAAAACATTAAAGATGAGATAGTAAATGTTATTAGATTAATAGACAATTTCTATAAGGTATTTGGATTTGAATACTTTGTTGAGCTTTCAACAAGACCAGAAGATTCTATGGGAAGTGATGAAGATTGGGATGCTGCAACTGATGGTTTAAGAGAAGCTTTAAATGCGATAGGACTTAAATATACAGTTAATGAAGGTGATGGAGCATTCTATGGTCCAAAGATAGATTTCCATTTAAAAGATTGCATAGGAAGAACTTGGCAGTGCGGAACTGTACAGCTTGACTTCCAAATGCCTGAAAGATTTGACTTAACTTATATAGGTGCAGATGGAGAAAAACACAGACCAGTTATGGTTCATAGAGTTGTATTTGGCTCAGTAGAAAGATTTATAGGAATATTAACTGAACATTATGCAGGCGCATTCCCTGCTTGGCTTGCACCAGTACAGGTTAAAATTATGAATATAACTGATGCACAGATTGACTATGTAAAGAAAATAGCAGCTGAATTAAAGGAAAATGATATTAGAGTAGAATTAGATGTAAGAAATGAAAAGATTGGATATAAAATTAGAGAAGCCCAACTTCAAAAAGTTCCTTATATGCTAGTTATTGGTGATAAAGAAGCTAATGAAGAAAAAGTAGCTGTAAGAGATAGAAAACAAGGTGATTTGGGTGTTATGGGACTAAATGACTTCATTTCAAAGATTAAAGAAGAGATTGATAAAAAAATAAGTATAGTTGAATAATAAAGTTATTGACAACCTAATAATGAAATAGTATAATACTATTTGTTAAGAAGAAACAGCCGTTTCTCACCTTGCAGCTCAGCTAGTAAGGTTATACCAATTCTTTATTAAGTATTGTGTATTTTCAGGACGGCATTTGCCGTCCTTTTTTAGTGTAGTAAAAGTGAACCATGTAGATAAAAAGATATTAGATGCTTTTTATAGTAAAGTTGAAGATGTTTGTATAATAGAAAAAGAAGCAAAACTAGAAGATAGAAACATGATAATGATTTTATCGCCTAAGAAAGCATAATTGAGAGGAGGATTTTATTATGCCAAAAATGAAAACAAAGAAAGCTGCAGCAAAAAGATTTAAGGTTACAGGAACAGGTAAGCTTAAGAGAGCAAAAGCGTTCAAGCAACACATACTAACAAAGAAGAGTACTAAAACTAAGAGAAATCTTAGAAAAGCTGGGTACGTTTCAGAAACACAAGAAAAAACAATGAAAATATTAATGCCTTATGCATAATGGCAAGTTTTAAGGAGGGTTTTTTTAAATGGCAAGAGTAAAAAGAGCGGTCAATGCTCGTAAATATCATAAGAAAATATTAAAACTTGCGAAAGGCTACTATGGTGGAAAAAGCAAGTTGTTCAAAACTGCTAACGAGACAGTTATAAGAGCATTAAGAAATGCTTATGTTGGCAGAAAGTTGAAGAAAAGAGATTTCAGAAGTCTTTGGATAGCAAGAATAAATGCTGCTACAAGATTAAATGGTCTTTCATATTCAAAATTCATGAATGGAATAAAAACTGCTGGCATCGACATCAACAGAAAGATGCTTTCAGAAATAGCTATAAATGATCCAAAAGCATTTACAGAATTAGTTGAAATGGCTAAAAAGCAATTAAACGCTTAATAGTGGTTACATAAAGAATGCAGCAATTTTGCTGCATTTTTTCTTTTGTAAAAAATTTTAGATAAATAAATTAATTTGTTTATACAAATAATATATAATAAGTTTATGGAGTAAAACTTGGATTATAGGATAACTATTTAGAATGAAGGATGTTAATTAGCGTATAAACGTTTAAAGTAATAAGGAAGGTATATCATAATGAAGGTAACAATTAATAGATGGTTTAAAGTGAATGAGATTCAGATATTAGTATTAGGTTTTTTACTATTAATTTTCGTGGGGGCAGTTTTATTAGCAATGCCCATATCATCTCAAGATGGACATTATACCAATTTCATTGATTGTGTTTTTATATCAACTTCTGCAACTTGTGTAACAGGATTGGTAACGTTGGATACAGGAACTCACTGGAATTACTTTGGTCAATTTGTTATACTATGTTTAATACAAATTGGCGGCTTAGGGTTTATGTCTATGGCTACTTTAATTGCGCTGCTTATGGGGAGACGGATTACACTAAAAGAGAGGTTAGTGATACAGCAATCTCTTAATTCTTTTTCAATTCAAGGATTAGTTAAGATGTCAAAGTACCTATTAATATTTACATTTTTAGTAGAAACAGCAGGAGCTGTGCTTTTAGCAACTCAATTTATACCTGAATTCGGATATGCAAAGGGTATATATTTTAGTGTTTTCCATTCAATATCTGCATTTTGTAATGCAGGAATAGATTTAATAGGTAATTTTAGAAGTATAACTCCATATGCAGAAAACCCAGTAATAATACTTACTATAGGCGCATTAGTTGTAATAGGCGGACTTGGTTTTTTTGTGTGGCAGGATATATACAACTATAAGACTAGAAAAAAGTTATCTCTACATACAAGATTAGTTGTAGTTACTACCCTTATATTAATTTTTGTTGGAGCAATTCTAATGTTTCTATTTGAAATGTATAATACTAAGACCATAGGGAATATGTCCCTAAAGGGAAAGATACTGTCCTCTCTATTTGCTTCAATTACTCCTAGAACTGCTGGTTTTAACTCTATTTCTACTTCTGATATGACTGAGGGAGGAAAGTTTTTAACTATAATACTTATGTTCATTGGGGGATCTTCAGGTTCCACAGCAGGAGGAATAAAGACCACAACTGCAGCTTTGCTTATTATTACAGTTGTATCTATAATTAGAGGTAGAGAGGATGCGGAAGTATATGGAAAAAGAATACGGAAAGAACTTGTATATAGAGCACTTACTATAGCTACTTTGGGAATGAGTATTGTTTTAATAGCAACAATTTTACTGTGCATAACTGAAAAGGCTTCTTTAGATTATATTATTTATGAAGTCGTGTCTGCCTTTGGAACTGTTGGATTGTCACTTGGATTGACTCCAGAATTAAGTAGCCAAGGAAAGATATTATTATCTTTTATTATGTACTGTGGAAGACTAGGTCCATTAACTGTGGCTCTGTCTCTTGCTCGAAAAAGCATACCTAGTTCTATAAAGTATCCTGAAGATAAGATTTTAATTGGATAGGGGTGGAATTCGTGGATAAAAAACAATTTGTTGTAATAGGTTTAGGAAGGTTTGGGACATCTGTTGCTAAAACTTTATACAAGCTAGGACATGATGTTTTAGCAGTAGATGCAAATGAAGAAAGAGTTCAAGATATATCAGAATATGTAACACATGCTATTCAGACAGATGTGACAGATGAGGAAAATTTAAAATCCCTAGGTATAAATAATTTCGATGTGGCGATTATTGGAATAGGGGTAGATATGCAAGACAGTGTTATGATAACTCTTTTAGCTAAGGAAATAGGCATCAAATATGTAATTGCTAAGGCTAACTCTGAACTTCATGCAAAAATATTATATAAAATAGGGGCGGATAAAGTAATATTTCCTGAAAGAGATACTGGAGTAAGAGTAGCTCAGGATATTGTTGGAAGTAATATCCTGGATTATATAGAACTATCATCTGAATATAGTCTGGCTGAGGTTATGGCTATAAATGAATGGCACGATAAAACCTTAGAGGAACTACATATGAGAACAAAATATGGAATAAATGTGGTAGCTATTAAGAGAAAAGATGATATTGATATAGCGCCTAGTTCTCAATATAAAATCATAAAAGGAGACGTAATTGTTGCAATTGGTAAGTATAAAAATTTAAATAAACTAGATATTATTAAGGAATAAGGGTGAATTATAATTGGAATCTATTCAAAGTAAGGATAATCTCCTAATCAAAGATATAAAAAGATTGAAAGAAAAAAAACATAGGATACAAAGCTGCAAATTTCTAATTGAAGGATTTAGGTTTGTATGTGAAGGTTTAGAATCTGACTTTGATGTCCCTTTGGTTTTTATAAGTGAAAATTCTAAGGATAGATGGGATAGTTTCAATGTTCAGTCTAAACTTCAAAAAGAAACTAAGGTTTATACGGTAACAGACCAAATTTTAAAGAGTATAAGTAGTACTGATACGCCTCAAGGAATTGTAGCTGTAGTGAATAATAAATCAATTAGTTTAGAGAATAAGCAGGGTTTTTACACATTAGTTGATAAAGTACAGGATCCAGGAAATATGGGAACTATAATAAGAACAGCTCATGCTGCAGGGGCGTTGGGAATTATAGTTACCAAAGGAACTGTAGATATATACAATGAAAAAACGTTGAGATCTACAATGGGGTCTATTTTTCATATGCCTATAATACAGGATGATAATTTATCACAGCTTAAATTTTTAAAAAGCAATGGATTTAAGCTTATAGTTAGTTCTTTAGATACAGACAGTAATTTCTTTGATGTAGACTTAAAGGATAAAAGTATAATAGCTGTAGGTAATGAAGGAAATGGTATAAGTAAGGAAATTTTAGATATTTCAGATGTTAAGATTAAAATACCTATGCCAGGAGGGGCTGAATCCTTAAATGTTTCAATAGCAGCGTCAATTATGATGTTTGAAGTAATAAGACAAAACTTAAGTTAATGTGGATAACTTGCTTATAAATGATGTTAATTATTCTAAAGAGACACTGAAAATAAAAAAAGATGATTGTTAAGATAAGATTATAACAATTATCTTTTTTTATTTGGTCAATTATTTGAATATTGAAAAAATAACCATATATAAATTAAGTCAAATAATACTGTGAAAAGTAAAAAATCGTAAATTTATTAAATTATCAATTAAATGTAGTTAATGCAAACGATTTTTGATTAATATGGTGGATTTTTGATATTTTAATATTGATTAACATGGTAAATGGTGGTATTATATTTAGAAAGATTCAAGTTCAAAGTATTTTCGAATTATATATATAAGAGCAAATATTCTTAATTCCACTAAAGTATTTATAATTTATTTAATTTTTTAATATAATAAGGGGGAAATAAGTCTATGAAAAATATTTTCAGGAAAAAGAGGATTGAAGATCTCTTAAGTGTATCAACTGGAGAAAAATCTCTAAAAAAGGTGCTGGGAGCTTTTGAGTTAACTATGCTTGGAATTGGCGCAATAATAGGTACAGGTATATTCGTTCTCACAGGTATAGCTGCTGCTAATTACTCTGGTCCAGCTCTTGTAATATCATTTATAATTTCCAGTATTGCTTGTGCTTTTGCAGGACTATGCTATGCAGAGTTTGCGGCTATGGTACCAGTTGCAGGAAGTGCTTATACTTATGGCTATGCAGCTTTAGGGGAATTTTGGGCATGGATAATTGGATGGGACTTAATTGCAGAGTATGCATTTGCTATTTCAGCAGTAGCTATAGGTTGGTCTGGTTATATAGTTAAGCTTTTATCAGCTGTAGGAATAAATCTTCCTACTAGTCTTATCACTGCACCACACGAAGGAGGAATAGTTAATCTTCCAGCAGTTCTTATAATTGCATTGATAAGTTCTCTACTTTTAGTAGGAGTAAAACAAAGTGCTGCTGTTAATAACGTAATAGTTGCTATTAAAGTAGCAGTAGTTTTATTGTTTATAGCACTAGGAGTAAGTCATGTTAACCCAGCTAATTGGGTTCCATTTATGCCTTATGGATGGAGTGGTGTTATATCAGGAGCATCCGTAATATTTTTCGCATATATAGGATTTGATGCAGTTTCAACTGCTGCAGAAGAAGTTAAAAATCCACAAAAGGATTTACCAATAGGAATTATAGGTTCTTTAGCAATTTGTACGGTATTATATATTGTTGTTTCTGCAATATTAACAGGAATGGTTCCTTATTTAGACTTTAAAAATACCTCAGCACCTGTTGCCTATGCCCTTGAACGTGTAGGTATAACTTGGGGATCGGCTTTAGTATCAGTAGGTGCAGTTTGTGGTATTACATCAGTTCTTTTAGTTATGATATTTGGACAAACACGTGTATTGTTTGCTATGTCAAGGGACGGACTACTACCTAAAGTATTTGGTGATGTACATCCTAAATATAAAACACCTGCAAAAAGTACAATATTTGTTGGTATAGTTTCAGGAATATTAGCGGGTTTTACACCAATAGGAATAGTAGCGGAGTTAACTAATATAGGTACATTAACAGCTTTCTTAATAGTATGTGCAGCAGTTATTGTTTTGAGAAAAACAAGACCAGATATTAAAAGAAACTTTAGATGTCCATTTGTACCAGTAGTTCCTGCACTTGGTATAGCATTTTGCTTATTGTTAATTTTTAAGCTTCCAGTTATAACTCAATTAAGATTTTTAGTATGGCTTGTTATAGGTTTCGTAATATATTTTGGTTATGGAAATAAAAATAGTGTTATGAATAAAGAAAAGGAATCCATCGGGTAAACAGAATATATTTAAAATAGTAATTATCAATATTATAGTAAGAATATATTATATACAATTTATACTTCTTTCAAACTATACAAGATTAAGTGTTTTAAAAATAACTAATCTTGTATAGATTTTTTTTACGTTCCAGTCTGGAAAAACATGATGTTATCAAAATTTTAAGTTTATACATTAGAATAGAATAAATTTTTATTGACAATTTATGAATGTAAATGTAAAATAGAAAAATGCAAGATAAGAAAAATAGATATATGACTGTGATAGAGAAAGTAGATATATAGTTTTTTTTAGAGAGAAAAGGTCTTGGCTGTGAGCCTTTTTAAGAGGTTGTATATTGAAGTTCACTCTGGAGTTCTAATTGTGAAACATTAAGTAGCAATTGGCGGGTAAGACCGATAAATTTGCAAAGAGAATGTTGTTAATACTTAGCAATATTAATTTGGGTGGTAACGCGGATATAAGTTCGTCCCTTAATAGGGGATGGGCTTTTTTTATTTTGGTAATTAAAATTTGAAAGGAGCAGGTCAAATGAAAGAAAAATTAGAAGCTATAAAAGTTAATGGTCTTGAAGAATTAAAAAAGGCTACAAATAGTTCTGAACTTGAAAGTATAAGAGTTAAATACCTTGGTAAAAAAGGAGAGCTAACTCTTATACTAAGAGGAATGGGGGCATTGTCTCCAGAGGAAAGACCTTTAGCAGGTAAAATGACAAATGAAGTAAGAGAAGTTTTAGAAAATGCAATAGAAGAAAGTTCTAGAGAAATAAAAAATAAAGAAAAGAATGTTAAGCTTCAAAGCGAAGTTATAGATATTTCTATGCCTGGTATAAGACAGAATCTAGGTAAAAGACATCCTTTAGAACAGACTTTAGATGAGATGAAAGAAATATTTATTTCTATGGGATTTACAATTGAAGAAGGTCCTGAAGTAGAACTTGATTACTATAATTTTGAAGCATTAAATATACCTAAAAATCATCCAGCAAGAGGAGAGCAAGACACATTCTACATAAATGATAACATAGTTTTGAGAACACAAACTTCACCGCTTCAGATAAGAACTATGGAAAGTCAGAAGCCACCAATAAAAATGATATCACCTGGAAAGGTTTATCGTTCAGATGCAGTAGATGCAACACATTCACCAATATTTTACCAAATGGAAGGTTTAGTAATAGATAAAGGAGTAACATTTGCAGATTTGAAGGGTACTCTTGAGTTATTTGCAAAGAAGATGTTTGGTGATGACCTTAATACTAAATTTAGACCACATCATTTTCCATTTACAGAACCTTCTGCAGAAATGGATGCTACTTGCTTTGTTTGTAATGGGGAAGGATGCAGAGTATGTAAGGGAGAAGGTTGGATGGAACTTCTAGGATGCGGTATGGTTCATCCACAGGTTTTAAGAAATTGTGGAATTGACCCTGAAGTTTATAGTGGATTTGCTTTTGGATTTGGTGTAGACAGAATGGTTATGCTTAAGTATGGCATAGATGATATAAGACAGTTATATGAAAGTGATATGAGATTTTTAAAGCAGTTCTAAAAAATAATAATATAGTTAAAAGTAACAGTACTTAAAAGAAAAAGGAGGATACATAGATGAAAGTTCCAGTTATATGGTTAAAAGATTATGTTGATATAGATATTTCACCAAAGGATTTAGGAGATAGATTAACTTTAAGTGGTTCTAAAGTTGAAGAAGTTGCAATTACAGGTGATGAAATACAGAATGTTGTTACAGGAAAAATAATAAAAATAGAGAAGCATCCAGATGCAGAGAAATTATCCATATGTCAGGTGGATATTGGGGAAAGCGAGCCTATACAAATTGTTACAGCAGCAACAAATATGAAAGAGCAAGATGTAGTGCCTACAGCTCTTCATGGCTCAACTCTTCATGGAGGCTTAAAGATTAAAAAGGGTAAGCTCAGAGGAGCTGTTTCAAATGGGATGTTCTGCTCAGAAGAGGAACTTGGGATAGCTGGAGATGAGCCAGTACACGGACTTATGATACTTTCTGAGGACACACCTATTGGAAAGGACATAAAAGAAGTTTTAGATATGACAAGCGCTGTAATAGATTTAGAAATAACTTCTAATAGACCGGATTGTTTGAGTATAGTTGGTATGGCTAGAGAAACAGCTGCTACTTTAAATAAAACTTACAAAATGCCTTTATTGGATTATAAATCTGTATGCAAAGATAAAATAGAAGATGAAATAAAGGTAGAAGTAAGAGATAACCTATGCAGAAGATATATGGCTAGAGGAGTAAAGAACATTAAAATAGAACCATCACCAGGTTGGATGCAGGATAGGCTATTGGAAGCTGGAGTTAGACCAATAAACAATATAGTAGATATAACAAACTTTGTTATGTTAGAGCTTGGTCAACCAATGCATGCTTTTGATGCTAGAGAGATAACATCAAAAACTATAGTAGTAGAAAGAGCAAAGGCTGAAGAACAATTCACTACATTAGATGGAGGAGAAAGAGTTCTTAATTCCGATGTTCTTAACATAAAAGATGGGGAAAGAACTATAGGACTCGCTGGAATAATGGGAGGACTAAATTCAGAAGTAAAAGAAGACACTACAGCTATAATATTTGAATCTGCTACTTTCAACGGAACAAATATTAGAATATCTTCACAAAAATTAGGTCTTAGAACTGAAGCTTCTTCAAGATTCGAAAAAGATTTAGATCCTAATTTAGCGCAAATTGCTATTGATAGAGCATGTCACCTTATTGAAGAGTTGGCTGCAGGAGAAGTAATGGAAGGAACCATTGATATATATCCTGAAAAACTTCAACCACATAGTTTAGAAGTAGATTATAATTGGGTAAATAAATTCCTTGGAACGGAAATTTCAAAGCAAGACATGGTAAATTATTTAAATAGACTAGAGTTAGTAACAGAACTAAAGGAAGATACTTTAGTTATAGATGTTCCTACTTTTAGAGGTGACGTAAATATTAAAGAAGACGTTGCTGAAGAAATAGCAAGAATATATGGATACAATAACATACCTACAACAGTTATTAGAAGTGTTAATACTAGAGGTGGAAAAAGTAAAAAACAACAGTTGGATGATAAAGTAATAGAAGCACTTATAGGAAGTGGACTCAATCAGTCAATAAGTTATTCTTTTGTAAGCCGTAAGGTTTTTGATAAAATACTTTTAGATAATGAGAGTAGCTTAAGAAATGCTATAGCTATAAGAAATCCACTAGGGGAAGATTATAGTATAATGAGGACAACAACTATTCCATCTATTATGGAATCTCTAGCTAGAAACTATTCCAGAAACAATGAAACTGCAAGATTATTTGAAATTGGTAAGATATATATACCAAATGAAGATTCAAGTAAACTTCCAGAAGAAAGAAACCTAGTTACAATAGGTTTATATGGAAATGCAGATTATTTCCATGTTAAGGGAGTGGTTGAAAATATATTAGGTTCATTAGGAATTGAAAAGTTTTCATTTAAGAGAGAAAGTGAAAATCCAAGCTTCCACCCTGGAAAAACAGCGGCTTTATATATAAAGAGGGATTTAGTAGGTATTTTAGGAGAAGTACATCCTGATGCAGCAGACAACTATGGTGTAGACGAAAGATGCTATGTTGCTGAGTTAAATCTAGATGTATTGTATAGTTATGCTAATCTAGATAAAAAATATAAAGCTCTTCCTAAATTCCCTGCAGTTACAAGAGACATGGCAATTTTAATAGATGATAGCGTACTTGTTCAGGATATAGAAGACCTAATGTGGAAACAAGGCGGTAATATGGTTGAAAGCATTAATCTTTTTGATGTATATAAAGGAGAGCAAATACCAGCAGGAAAGAAGAGTATAGCTTATTCTATAATATATAGATTAGAAAATAAAACTTTAACAGATGCAGAAGTAAACAAGGTACATGATAAAATAGTAAGAACTTTAGAAAATAAGCTTGGAGCAGAACTTAGGTAAGCAGAGAACCAAAATCTATGATTTTGTGTGAATCAGTCAAGCAGACATCTCAAATCTATGATTTGATGATGGTCGCTTACTCTGTGAGTACTCCTCTGACGTTAGGAAGAGGAGTTTCCTATAATCATGAGATAAAAGTAGTAGTGTAAAAAGATTACTCTACTGCTTTTATTGTATATAAGTTAATATAAAATTGTTTAATATGTACAAGTTTTATGATAGAATAACTATATAAAAGCTGGTATAAAGAGTAATTTTTTAAGAGGGTGTTCACATGAATATAGTAACGGTTAAGATAAATGGCGTTGAATACAATTTAAAAGGTGAAGAACAGGACGAATATTTACATAAAGTAGCAGGATATGTTGATAAAAAAGTAAAAAACATATTGGAGAATAATAATAAATTAAGCACATCATCAGCCGCTATTCTTTCTGCGGTAAATATAGTAGATGATATGTTTAAAAAGCAGAGGGAATATGAAGAGTTTTTAGAAAAGGTTGAACAGATACAAAAAAAGCAAAAGGCTTATGAGGAAGAAGTAGCATCTTTAAAGGGACAGCTAAAGCATATGGAAGAGTATAATACGGAACTTCAATTAAAATTGAAAAGTAATACTAATTCTCAATACTTACAGCAGAAGGAAGATGAACTAAGTAATATTTCAAAAGAAATGGAAATAATGCAAAAAACTGCCCAGGAATATATGAAAGAGAATATAGAACTTAAGTCTCAAAATAAGGAAATTAAGTTTCAACTTCAATCTTACAAGTATAAGATACTGGATTTACAGCATAAACTAATGGAAAATCAAATAAGCTTAGCAGTGGAAAAAAAACAGAATAATCCATTATTAAACGATAATACAAAATAAAAACCGAACTAATTGTGTTTCAATTAGTTGGGTTTTTATTTTGTATTTTAATGTTTTGATATAGTTCAATTATATTGAAATAACATAATATAATACATAGATTTATTAAATTTTGAAGATTGATTTAGAATAAATTAATCTAATAGCAATAGATATATATTATGAATAGTTAATATAGGAGGAGCTTATGATATATTTAGATAATGCAGCCACATCTTTCCCAAAGCCAAATGAGGTGTATGACGAGGTTTTAAGTTGTATGAAAACCTATGCTGCTAATCCTGGCAGAGCATCTCATGACATGGCGTTAAAGGCATCATCTAAGATAATTGAGGCAAGGGAAAGCATAAGTAAATTATTCAATATTTCAAATCCATTAAATGTTGTATTTACAAGTAATGCTACAGAGGGTCTTAACATCGCAATTAAGGGTTTACTGAAAAGAGGAGACCACGTTATAAGTACAGTTATAGAACATAATTCTGTACTAAGACCTTTGAATTATTTATCACAAAAAGGAGTCCAAGTTACTTTATTAGGCGTAGATGAAAATGGTTATATAAATATAAAGGATTTGAAAAAAGAAATTAGAAAGAAAACAAAGGCATTTATTATAAATCATGCTTCCAATGTCCTAGGTACTGTACAGGATATAGCTACAATAGGTCAGATAGCCAGAGTTTTAGAAATTACACTTATAGTGGATGCTTCACAGAGTGCAGGAGTTATACCAATAGATATAGAGAAAAATAATATAGATATTTTAGCTTTTCCAGGACATAAGGGATTATTTGGACCACAAGGTACTGGAGGATTATTTATAAGAGATGGAATTAATTTAGAAGAATTTAGGCTAGGGGGAACAGGCAGTAATTCTCATTCTATGAATCAACCAAATTTTTTACCAGATAAATTTGAAAGTGGAACATTAAATACACCAGGAATAGCAGGATTATGTGAAGGTATAAAATTTATCGATAAAACAGGTATAGAAAAGATACAAAAGCATGAGGAAGGTTTAACGGAGCATTTATTAACAGAGTTAAAGAAATTAAATCATGTAAAAATATATGGACCAATGAATCATGAAAATAGAAGTGCAGTAGTTTCTATAACTATAGAAAATATGGATAGTTCCCAGGTAGGATACTTATTAAATAAAAAGGGAATTGCAGTTAGAACAGGATTCCACTGTGCACCTTTAATTCATGGAATAATAGGTACCAATAAATCAGGAACGGTAAGAATAAGTCCAGGATATTTTAATACACATGATGATATTGAAAGTATAGTTAAAGGTATAATAGAGATATATAATAATAAATAATTTTTAAGAATTCATTAAGGGCTTATATATGATTGGGAGCCCTTATTTTTTGTATAAAGATTTAGAAAATACTAAACATAATATTTTCATTTTATTTATATAATTAGAATAATAGCAATTATAATTTTATGGAGGAAAATCTATGTCTTACAATAAAAAAAGGTGTATTGTGAGAAATTCTAAAGACAGCTTTTATGAGTTTCACCTTCATAATGGAAATTTAATTTTAGAAAGCAATAATATAGGACAAACCATGCTAAAAAAGGACATATTAGACTATGCTTTAGATATAGATAAAAATGATATGATTCATATAGTCTATTTTAATAGTAGAGGTGAACTAAACTATTGGATTTACAATGATGATATTAAAGATGTGAATATTCTTACAGTTAATGATGAATATATTTTAAGACACTTAGTATTAAAAAGTATTAATTCATCAATACATATATTTTACCAAGTTGATAATCTGAAGAGAGATAATAGCTATATATACCATAACTACTATTTCAAAGATAAATGGATTGATGAAAAAGTATCCGAAGTATGTTGTTCTAAGTATATTTGTTCTTATTTTATAGATTTTTATGAGAATAGCGTGTATTTATTTTATTGTGAAGGTAATAACTTTGGAAAGTATAGTATAAAAAAGGTAGATATAGATCAAAATTCATGGGATAACTTTGATAATAACATTATAATAAAAGATGTTAGTAGTTTAAATTTTTTTATTACTCCTAAGAATACAGCAATAATTTGTTTTAGTAAATTTATTAACAACAATATTCAAACTTTAATTAAATATAGGGATTTTAATAATTTAAATAGTGAATGGTCTTCAGATATAAATGTGTCTAATAATAACACAAATACCTTTAAACCAATAATCTTTTATAAAGATAACTACATTTATGTTACATGGAAACAAGAAAATAAAATAGTATATAAAAAATCTAATAATATATTAGAATGGAGTAAGGAATTTATATTAGATGTTAAATCAGAGAACTTATATAGCTTAGTGTACTTAAGTAACAATTATGAACAATCTAATTTTAAAATTAATCATATATATATACCAAATGTTGAGTTTCTTTATTTTATAGTAAATTCTAAATTAGATTATTCCTATGATACATTAAGTCTTGATACTACAAATGATAATATTTTACATGGAATAGACATTGATTCAAATAGTATACCTCAAAGGAATATAGATTTAAATAATAATTGTATAAATTGTTTGCAAATAAATTATAATCAATTTATTAAAGAAAAAGATAACTATATAAAAACCCTTAATAGTGAAATAGAGTCTAAAGATTCAACAATTACTTATCTTAGTCAAGTAAACTTAAGCTTAAGGAATCAATTAAATGATATTCGTAACTCAATTAATAACTATGAAGATAAATTACAACATATTAAAGCGGAACAAGCCTTGAATAACCACAAATACTTTAGCAGTATCAGCGATTTTGAAGATGAAATAAAAAGACAGAAGGAGGAAAATGATAATATACTTCAGAATATGAACAAAAAAATACAGAATTTATTAAAAATAATAGAAGAAAAAGAGAAGATAATACAAAAATTGTTAAAAAAATAAATGTTAGAGACAAAAAATCCTCATATTTTTAAAGTGAGAATTTTTTTGTTTTAAACCAAATTATGAGTAAAGAAGATTATAGGAATATTTCTTCTAAGCTATTTATATAATACATTAGAATATGAATTTATTTTATATGAAAAGGAGTATGTATTTTGATAGAAAAAGTGAGTGATTTCTTAAAGGAAGACTCAATAAATGTTTCTATAATTATTCCCTGTAAAAATGAAGTAAATACTTTAAAATCAACAGTTGATTCTATTATGAAATCTAAAAATTTTCTCAGTTTTGAAATCATAGTATTAGATGATGGTTCCGAGGATTCAAGCACAGAATTTCTAAAATCTGATTTATATAAAGATGTTATATTAGTAAAAACAGATAATTTGGGAGTTGCTGGAGCAAGGAATGCAGGTGCGGAAATTGCTAAAGGAAACTATCTATTTTTTTGTGATGCCCATGTAAAGGTACCAGACCAATGGCTAGACAATTTGGTAAATATATTAGAAAGCCAAGATGCTCATATAATAGCTCCTTGTATTGTTAATATGTCAGATACGACCGCAGCAGGTTATGGTATGACATGGGATGGTCAACTTACAGCTACATGGTTAACAAATAAACCTAATGATGTAACTGAAATTCCTTTTGTGTGTGGCTGTGCTTTTGGTATAACCAGAGAAGTATTTAATAAAATAAACGGTTTTGATCACTTTTTTCAAGTTTACGGTAGTGAAGATTTTGAAATATGCCTTAAAGCATGGCTTTATGGTTATAGAGTTGTACTTAATCCAGATGTTAAAGTACAGCATCTTTTCAGAGACAAACATCCGTATCAGGTAGGGTACACCAATTTAATCTATAACATATTATGTCTAGCTTACTCTCACTTTAAAAAAGAGCGCCTTATTAAGACTATAGAAATTTTAAAAAATAATTTCTTTTTTTCTTCTGCATCAGAGGAGATAAAGCTAAATTCAGAATTGATTCTCAAACAAAGAGAAAAATATTTTAATGAACGTATGTATAATGATGATTTCTTCTTTGAAAAATTTAATATTAATTTTTAAATTATGCATAAATAAAATGCTAAAGGTTAAAAGGCTGTTGGTAATATACGTTTACCAACAGCTTGAAGCATTTATACAGTTGCAAAGTTAGTATAGCTTTTAGTAACTAAAAGCTTTATGCTGTAGTTCATAAGTTCTTTTTCGCTTATTTTCCAGGTATGTTCATCTAGATTTCTATTCCTCATATAAATGTAATTATATTTATCAGCAGAAAATATCTTTATTCCAACATTTGTACAATCATTTAAGAAATAACTATCCTCTGCAATATTTAAACTTCTAAAGCTAACTTTTTCAAATATTTCTTTTTTAAATAAGATTGTTCCCCCCGCCACATTATTAACATATCTATTTTCGTAATTTGGTGAAAAAATGCCTAAGGTATTGCTATCTTGGATATATATAAATCGAGATGCCTTTCCTGTAACTTGTGCATCTGTGTATTTAAATACATTCATAAGATCTACTAAATAGCTAGCTCCATAATAATCATCATCATCCATTTTAGAAATATAATTATATCTTGAATTTTCAATACCAAAGTTTAAACATTCACCAAGAGTACAACTTTGATCTAATTGAAATATTCGTATATCGTTTAAGCCAATAGATTTTACCTTATAATCGTTTATGTTTAGTTCATTTTTATTTAAGACAATTATTAATTCTTTATTGGGATAAAGTGACCTTGCATAGCTCGTAAGTATATTATCAATATATCTTAATTTAATAGTAGGAACTATGATAGAAATCCCAGGTTGAGAAGTTTTACTGCATTTTTCTCTGATTTTTTTTAGTAAAACCTTTTCGTTTGCCATTTGTTCTAGCATATATAACCCTCCTAGAAAGAAATAATAGATTAATAAATAAAGATATCTTTGTCATATCAGGATGTTGATATGAATGATTTCCAATTTGATTGGTATTACCATGAGGTATAAGGTTAGGAGGTTTAATTATACTTTGTTTATTCATATTATCACCTCTGTTTATAATATGATGATAAATATGTTTCATGTTCCAATTATGGCTATTTATATTTAAATCATTTCTATTTCAATGTAAGGTATTGATAGTAGAGCAATAATAAATAAAACCTATAATACATATTTAATTATAGATTTTATTTATGGCTTGGGAAGTTTATTATGATAAAAGAAAAAATCAGCAATTTGATGAATTATTCATATACTAAATTAGTGTAGGTAAAAATATAAAAAGGAGAATGTATTTTGATAAAAGTAAAATCTGAATCTAAAACAGAACCTTTAATATATGTTTCTATAATTATACCCTGTAAAAATGAAGTGAATAATTTAAAATCAACAGTAGATTCTATTAAGAAATCCAAAAATTTTTTAAGATTCGAGATTATAGTAGTAGATGATAGCTCCGAAGATTTAAGCACAGAATTTCTGAAATCTGATCTATATAAAGATATTATTTTAGTTAAAACAAATAATATAGGAGCTGCTGAGGCAAGAAATGCTGGTGTCAAAGTGGCGAAGGGAAACTACTTGTTTTTTTGTGATGCTCATGTTAAAGTACCGGATGGATGGTTAGATGATTTAATAAACACGTTAAAGAGTGCTAAAGCTGATTTAATAGCTCCATGCATTGTAGATATGTCAAATACGTCTGCAGCAGGTTACGGTCAGACATGGGATGCTCAACTTAAGATTACATGGTTAACAAATAATCCTAGTGATGTGGTTGAAATTCCTATTGCATGTGGATGTGCTTTTGGCATAACTAAAGAGGCATTTGACAAGATAAATGGTTTTGACCACTTTTTTCAGGTTTGGGGCAAGGAAGATGAGGAACTATGTTTTAAGGCGTGGCTTTATGGGTATAAAGTTGTGATCAATCCTGAAGTAGAAGTGCAGCATCTTTTCAGACCTAAACATCCATATCAAGTTACTACCGCTAACGTAACACATAACATGTTATGCCTTGCATACTCTCATTTTAAAAAAGAACGTCTTATAAAAACTATAGACATTGCAAAAAATGATTTCTTTTTTTCTACTGCAGCCTCAGATATAAAACTTAATAAAGATTTAATTCTTATGCAAAGAGAAAAATATTTTAAGGAACGCATATATACTGATGATTTTTTCTTCCAAAAGTTCAATATTCTATTCTAATTTAATGCTCATAAGTGTAAACTAGTAAATTTAAAAAGTAAAAAATCCTCACAGTGTTAAGTGAGGATTTTATTATTTGTAATATGCAAATTTAGCCCTCGTATTATACAAGGACTAAATTTGTCTTTAAAGGTTAAAGAATAAAAATAGTACTAAAGACTCTGAAAACATTTAATATAATAATGAAAATAATATATAAATGTTCCTTATAAATACTTCTTTACTAAGGAGCACAAGTTGGAGTAGGACAAGTTTTTGGAAGTTTAAATAATCCACTAAAGGATACAACTTTAATATCTCCTGGAGTACCACAATTACAATCTTCTAATTTTACATCTATACTAGCCTGTAGATTAGTACAATCTATTTTTCTAGGTTTACGTTCGTCACGGGTTGGAGCATTTTTATGGAAATCAACAATCTGATCTACACATAATGAACCTTGGCAGCATATAGTAACAGTTTTTTTGTCAGTTGCATTACTTAGTGGGGTTAGACCTGTTGGATTTACAACGCCACAGTCACCTTGAAGTGAAGAAGCATTAGCAATAAATTGGATACAACCAATTACTCTTACTGGATATAGAGTTATAGTTATCGGTGTAGTAGCACATGATGCTGATGGAGTACAGGTTACATCACATGGACATGGATCTACAAAACAAAATAGTTTACTAACAACGGAAAGTCTTTTTTCAGTAAAATTCGCACTGAAGTCTTTAGGTATAGATACTTTACAGCAATAAGGTACTTCATCAGTACATGGACCGCATGGTGGAGGATCACCTAATGTACTTGCATGTATTAAATTTTTTAATTCTTCTTTTTCGTCTTCACTTAAATCAGCGGCTACTTGAATTTCCGCAATATTATCCATTTCCATCATTATTTCCTTGATATCCTTCAATTGTTATCTCTCCTTTATAAAGTAATGATAAGTATTATCTACAATAACATTTTATGTAGCAACGCATAAAGTGTTACAGTTTTAAATTTTTTTGTTATAATGATAAGCTTAGTATTCATATTCTATATAAAGAACAATTCTTTAGGAAGGAATAAGTTAATGGGGTTAAATGAAAGAAAATTTTATGTTATAAAACAATCTAATGGTACTACGTGGAATTTTTGCTATAATGAAAATACTGGAATTATCTATAGGGTTTTAAATAAAAATAAATGGCCTAGTTATCATGTGGTCACAGATAAGAGTACTGAAAATTTTTCAGTAGTGTTACTGGCAGACGATAGTATATGTGTTTTGTACCAAGATACAGTAGGACATATAAATTTAAGTATGTATAACGGAAAAGAATGGAGTGAGCAGCAAATTCTTAAAAATGAACAAGTAGAAGCTTTTCAGGTTTGCTTTAAAGCGATTGTTTATGAAAATCATATTCATATTATTTATAATATTTTAAACAAAAAAAACGGTATTGGGACACTCTTTCATCAAACTCTCGATGGAAAAAATAATTTATCTAGTCCTAAAATAATAGATATAATTAAATTTGAATATCAAATTCCATTTATTCTTTTTGCTTCGGAGGGTAAAGGAATATTTATAATGTATCAGAAGTTAATAGATAGTCATCAAATTGGTTATAAGACGTTTAATAAAGATATGGAAAATTGGTCTGATTTTTATTTAATAGATAAAAGTAGTAATCCTTACAAGGATTACTCTATGATTGTTTCTAAGAATAAATTGTATTTATTGTATATAAAGGATGAACAAGATACGAATAGTTTAACTTATGTTCATATTAATAATATTAATTTTAAACATAATAAACTAGTAGAAGGTACAAATATAGATTTATGTTCACTTTTTATATTGTATGATCAAGTATGGTGTTCATGGGTACAGGAAAATAGAATTCATAGTAGATTTTCAATAGATAATGGAGATAATTTCAGTAATCCTCCATATAGTGAATTATTGACCTCACCAAATATAGTTAAGGCTATATACAGTTCTAATAATATTAAAGGTATGAAAGATTTAATTGTTAGTGAAATATACTTAATGAATGAGGAAGCTTTAAAATATTTAGCAATTTCCAATATTTATTCCAATATTAATAGCAATGACAATAACGATAATGGTTTATCCTGTGTAGAATACTTTATGGATAGGATACATGAAATACTTTCGATATATGAAAAAAAATTTATACAAAAGGAGAAATTTATTGACCAACTAAACTATATGTTAGAAGAACAGAAATTAAAATCCTTATTATATGAAAAGAAATTTAAAGAAATAAATAAATCATATGCTAAGTTTAAAGAGGGGAAGCAATTATTAAATGAAAATATAAGTTATCTTCAAGAAAGTATAATTACAAAAGAACAAAAGATTAATGAATTAGAGAATATAAATATAGAAAAAGATAATGAAATCCTCTGTTTGAAGGAGAAAATTTCTGAGCAAAAACATAAAAACCTACCTCTTGTGGAAAATGTTACTGAAGAAAAAATTAGTCAATCAGAAGATATGAATGCAGAAAATGAAAATGATATGTCCTGTCTTAAAGAGGAAATTTCTAAACAAGAACACAAAATTTTATCTCTTGTTGAAGAAACTAAAAATTTAAAAGAGTATATAAAAGATTTAAGTTCACAGCTGAGTATTGCTAACTCAAAGTTAAATAACTCTTTCTTTAAAAGAATATTTAATAATGAATAAGACTATAAATGTTTTTAGAAATATACACATTAATAACTACACAACATAATATATACTAAAGAAAAAGAATAAACTACAAAATTATGACTGATTACTTTAAAAATTAATGTTTATATAAAATGTGGAGTTGATATAATGGAAGTACATGAAGAGAAATATCTTTTAGTTTTTGAATCTTATAATCAGGCTATGTTATTATACAATGAACTGTTAAAAAAAGAATGCAAAGTAGAACTAGTTTCAACACCATGTAGAGTTTCTAGGGGATGTAGTCAATCAATAGTATTTACAGCGGCAGACATAAAAAAAGTTACAGAAGAAACAAAAAAAAATAAAGTTATAGTTAAAGGTATTTATAGAATTGTTAAAAATAATGGTTTTAATGATTATGTTCATATTTAAAATATCATAAAAACGAATTTACTCCTTTTAAGTAGATATAGACAACAAAAAAGTGTATATCTACTTAAAAGGGGTTATTTTTAATAGTTACCAATATTTAAAAGTAATATGGAAAAATAAATGGGCCTCATACAAGTGATTGAATATTTAAATAATTCGTGATAATAGAGAATCTCATTGCATAATAATATTTTAAAGACAAAGGCAATATGTAAACTTTTTAGGGGGATTATTATGAAGATACTGTTGTGCATAAGAAGTGATTACTATAGAAATTTTGCAGGAGATTCAATGCAAGCTTTAAAAACAGCAGAATATTTAAGAAAAATGGGAGTAACTGTAGATATAAACGATGGTGGTATAGAAGATTATTCAGGTTATGACATCGTACATTTATTTAATTTAACTACAATAGGAGAAACTTATAAATATTATAGAATAGCTAAATCATATAAAAGAAACATAGTTTTATCTTCAGTGTATTGGAATTTAGAAAAATATTATAATTATATTAATGATTTAGAGAGTATAAAGCTATGGAACAGATGTAGAATATACAGAACAGAAATACTAAAAGGCTGCAAAATGGTATATCCTAATAGTAAAGCAGAAGGAGAACTAATCCAAAATGAATTTGGAAAATGGGTTCCTCGTACTGTGATATATAATGGAGTAGAAGTTGAAAGTGATGAAGTACCGCTTTATAATTTTAAAGAAAGATATAATCTAAATAATTATATATTATGTATAGGAAGGATTGAAAAAAGAAAGAATCAGCTTACTTTAGCTGAAATATGCAATAATATTGGAGTTCAGTTAGTTCTTATAGGAAATGTAATTGATAAAAAATATTTCAGTGAGTGTATGAAGTTTAAAAATGTTATATATCTTGGATATATGGATAGCTATAATTTGTATAATGCTTATAGATTTGCAAAGCTACATGTACTACCATCTTTTATTGAAACTCCAGGCTTATCCTCGCTTGAAGCTGCAGCAAGTGGATGTAATATAATATCAACCAGTGAAGGTTGTGCTAGCGAGTATTTTAAGGATATGGCGATTTATTGTAATCCATATGATTCTAATAGTATATTTGAATCAGTGAAAATTGGGCTTAAGCGAAAGAAGGATAACAAACTAAAAGATTATGTTTTAGAAAATTATAATTGGGAAAAGTGTATAGAAACTTTATATGAAAGCTATAGAAAAATACTAAATGTAAAATAAAAAGTAAGATATAGCTTATTGTAACATAGAAATCAGGCATTATATAAATGAAATCTGCCTGATTTTTTTGTTTTAATACAAATTGAACCTATAATATTTATTAGATTATAGGTTCAATTTATAGGTTAGAAAAAGTTATTTTATTAATTCCGATAAGTGCCAAACTAATAAATTTAGAATATAAAAAATTCTTACATTGTTAAGTGTGGAAATTTTTGTTATTATACTGTTACAAAGGGGAAAAAATTTGTTGTAACTAAAAATTTTTTACTGTAATATCGCATAAGTTCCTGTGAGCTTATTTTCCAAGTATGATCATCTAAATTTTTATGTTTCATATAAACATAATTAAACTTATCAGCGGAAAACATCTTTATCCCAATTTCACTACAATCTCTCAAAAAATGGGTATCTACGCCATTTTTTTTTATATTTCTAAATCTAACCTTATCGAATATTTCTTTTTTAAATGTTATAGTACCTCCTGCTATATTTCTAGATACATATCTATTCTCCTGATTTGGTGAAAAAATACTTAAAGTATTATTATTTTCGAAATATATAAAACGAGAGGTCTTGCCGGTAATCTGGGCATCTGTATATTTAAATACATTCATAAGATCTGTTAGATAGTTAACTCCATAATAATCATCATCATCCATTTTGGAAATATAATTGTATTGTGATTGCTCTATGCCAAAGTTTAAACATTCACCAAGAGAATAGTCTTCATCTAATTGAAATATTCGTACATCTTTTAAGCCTTCAGCTTTTAGTTCATAATCTTTTATATTTAATGTATTATTATTTAGAATAATTATTAATTCTTTATACGGATAACTGAATCCTAAGTAATTAATAAATATATTATTAATATACGTTGGTTTGTTAGTTGAAGCTATAATGGAAATGCCGTCTTGAGAAGTTTTACTACATTTTTCTCTAATCTGTTTAAGTAAAACCCTTTCTTGTGCCATCTGCTCAAACATATTTTACCTCCCGAAAAATTAAGATTTGTATAGAATACTGTAATACCCTAATATAATATATTCGTCAGTATAATTGTTGTGATAGTATAACTAAAGAAATTTTGTATTTTGGAAAGATATTGCTAACTAATTTTACACTTATGCATATTATAACAACAGAAGTATTTGATTTATTTATATAAAAATTAAATTCATTAATTAAAATTTAAGAATAATACGATTTTTTAATGAAGTATTATTATAGTTATCATACTGGGGGAATTAATTATGAGAATAGCGATAGTTGGAACTGGCTATGTTGGTTTAGTAGCAGGAGCTTGTTTTGCTGAGAATGGAAATGATGTTATTTGTATTGATATTGATGAAAAAAAAATTAAAATTTTACAAAATGCAGGTATATCTATTTACGAACCTGGTTTGAATAAAATAGTTTTAAATAATGTTGTTAATGGAAATTTGAAGTTTACAACTAATATTAAATCTTCCGTAGAAAACTCAGATATTATATTTATAGCAGTAGGAACACCACCTAGTTATGATGGTAGTCCAGATTTGAAATATGTGTTAACAGTTGCAAAAGATATAGGTAAATACATGAATGAATATAAAGTTATTGTTAATAAATCTACAGCTCAAGTGGGAACCTCTGATAATATTAGTAATATAATAGAAAATGAGTTGAATAAAAGAAATGTTGTAATAGATTTTGATGTTGTATCTAATCCAGAGTTTCTTAGAGAAGGAAATGGAATAAAAGATTTCATGGAACCAGATCGAGTAATAATAGGATATGCTAATGATAAAGCAAAAGATATAATGAAAAAGTTATATTTAAACATAGTACAACAAGATAAAATAATATATATGTCTAATAAGTCTGCTGAAATGACAAAATATGCTTCTAATGCTATGTTGGCAACAAGAATATCCTTTATAAATGATATATCGAATTTATGTGATATTTTAGGAGTGAATGTAGAAGACGTAAAGCAGGGAATGGGAAGTGACGAACGAATAGGAGGTTTATTCTTGAATTCTGGAATAGGATATGGTGGATCTTGTTTTCCAAAAGATATAAAAGCACTTATAGAAATGGCTAACAAAAATCAATACAATATGCTTTTGCTAAAGGCAGTAGAAGAAGTGAATAAAAATCAAAAAGAAATTTTTATTAAAAAAATAATAAAATACTTTGAAACTTTTAATGAAAGTTTAAGTGGAAAAATTTTTGCAGTATGGGGATTGGCATTTAAAGAGGAAACAGATGATATGAGAGAATCACCAGCTATAGTGATAATAAATAAGCTTTTAGATATGGGAGCTAAAATTATATGTTATGATCCCCAAGCTATAAAGCAAGCTTATAAGATATTTGGAGATAAGGTAGTTTATGGTGCTGATAAATATTCTATATTAAAAGATGCAGATGCATTACTAATATTAAACGAGTGGAAGGAATTTAAAGAAGCAGATTTTAATATTATAAATTTCAATCTAAAAAATAAAGTTATATTTGATGGACGGAATGTATATAATCTTAAAGATATGTTAAGTGAAAAATTTAATTATATTTCAATGGGAAGAGAGCCTATTTATAATTATAGACAAAAGAGTATAATTGTTTAAACGTAAAAGATTTTATTTATGAGAAACTATTATTTGATAGATATATTTTGTTGTAAATTCGTAATGATGCCTAAATTGAAAAATTATTTAAATATAATTAGGTATAGATAAATTTAAAAGGAGATGAATATTGAATGAAAGAAAAAAAAATTATTGTAATTAGTGCTTTCAATATTTATGCGGATAGTAAGAGTAGACTTACTAAAGAATGGATTGATACTAGGATTGATATATTTATGAATTATACTTTACGTAGTTTAAAAGCACAAAGTAATCAAGAGTTTACAGCCTATATTTTTTATGATGCAAGAACTGAGGGGCTTGTACAGGATTCAATTAGTAAATATGAAAAATTACCTAGTAATGTTGAATTTATAAACAATGATTTAAGATATACTAAACTAAAAAAAGAAATGAAGGACTTTGAATATGTGTATTTAGTAAGAATAGATTGTGATGATATGTATCATATGTCGTATATACAACAATTGTTTGACTTCAAACCAAAGCCACAGACAAAAGTAATTATTAATCAAAAAGGTTATTTATATGATTCGGTAAAGAAACGATTAACAAATTATTATAATCAGAGTCCACCATTTTATACACTTATATACAAAACAAAAGAATATATTGATGGATTAAGATACAAGTTACCAGGTGGACATCCAGGTGCTATAGATTTACCTCATGAGATAATAGATAAGAGAAATTTTATTTTTCATGCTCATTCAGCCAATTCAACTGATAGTACAACTGATAAATTTTATCATGGGATTAATACTGCGGGAGTGATTACTTATATTAATAAGATTAACAAGATATTAGAGGAGTATATTGGTCCTATAGAGTAAAATGAGGAATATTATTAGATAACAAGAAATGCGTAAAAGTAACTCACCTTTTATTTAATGTATAAATTAAACCTGCTTTCAAATTATTTTTTTGAAAGCAGGTTCTATTGTTTTTGACATATGCTTATTAAACTACATAATAGTAAATTTAATTATTTTATTATAGATATACTATAATAGTAGGTTATATAAATTTTTTATAATAAAAGACAGTTTTTCTTCTTCTAGTTCCGGGTATAGGGGAAGTCTCAATAGTCGACTTGCATATTCTTCTGTTATAGGTAAATCGCCTTTTTTATATCCTAGTATTTTTCCCATTTTAGAAAGGTGAAGAGGAAAATAGTGAAATACGGCAGATATACCTACAGCTTTTAGTTTTTCTATTATATATTTTCTTTCTTTTTCGCTCCTTAAAATAATATAAAACATATGATAGTTTGGACTGCTGTAGTCTGGTATAAAAGGCATATGAATTATTTTTTTTTCATCTAGTAATTTTAGATGCTCATAGTAGTAATAAAATACTTTCTTTCGCATTTCATTAATTTTATCCAGGTGTTCAAATTGAGCATATAAAAATGCTGCTAATATATCTGCACCTAAGTAGCTAGAACCTATATCTACCCAAGAATATTTATCAATTTCTCCCCTTTGGAATTTGCCCGTGTCAGTTCCACAATCTCGTATTATTTCTGCTCTTTCTAAAAGTGATTTATTATTAATTAAAATAGCACCACCTTCACCACATACATAATTTTTCGTTTCATGAAAACTATAGCAACCAATATTACCTATAGTACCTAAATATTTATTTTTGTATTTTGCGTTAACTCCTTGTGCAGCATCTTCTATAACCTTTAGGTTATGCTGTTTTGCTATTGCCATTATTGCATCCATATCACAGGAAATACCAGCATAGTGAACTATAAAAATAGATTTAGTTTTATTTGTTATTTTTCTTTTTATATCTTCCGGATCGATGTTCATTGTGTTAGGATCTATATCAGCAAAAACTACTTTTGCTCCTCTTAGTAAAACTGCATTTGCTGTAGATGAAAAAGTATATGAGGGCATTATAACTTCATCTCCTGACTTTAAATCTATAAGAAGTGCAGCTAGTTCTAATGCAGCAGTACATGAAGTAACAAATAATGCTTTTTGACAGTTAAACTTGTTTTCAATGAAAGTATTAACTTTTTCTGTATAATATTTATCACCGGAAATTTTACCTCTATTGAGTGTATCTTCTATCAATTTAATTTCATTTCCACAAAAGTATGGTTTATTGAAGGAAATATTCATTTTTCACTCCTCCTGAATGTTAAAAATATGATTTTTAGTATATAGTATGTATAATTCATTATTTTGTTTAAATTAGTACCAAATAAAATTTCTATGAATAAGATATAGTAGTCATAAAAAATAATCAAAAGTAATAAGAAACTCACCTAATAAATGATGCTTTAGGTGTTAGGAGGAGTTCATGGTGAAAGGAATAATATTAGCAGGAGGAATAGGGACAAGGCTATTTCCTTTGACGCAAGTAACAAACAAACACTTATTACCTGTGGGGAGATATCCAATGATAGATCATTCAATTGCTAAAATGAAACAAGCAGAAATAACAGATGTTATGATTATTTTAGGTAAAGAGTATGCTGGAGCTACGATTAATCATTTAGGAAATGGCTATGAATATGGAATGAATTTTACCTATAGGATTCAAGATAAAGCTGGAGGAATTGCTCAGGCTTTAGATTTATGTGAAGCTTTTGTTGGAAGTGATAAAGTTGTTGTAATTTTAGGAGATAATGTATTTTCAGATAATATAAAAGATTATGTAAATAATTTTCAGAGACAGAGAAAAGGCGCAAAAGTATTAATAAAAGAAGTAAAAGATCCAGAAAGATTTGGAGTAGCAGAAATTCAAGGAGATAAAATAATTAATATAGAAGAAAAACCTGAAATTCCAAAAAGTAATTATTGTGTTACTGGTATATATATGTATGATTGTAGAGTATTTGATATTATAAAAACACTAAAACCCTCAGGAAGGGGAGAACTTGAAATTACAGATGTTAATAATTGGTATATAAAAGATAGCACGTTAACCTATGATATTCTTCAAAATTGGTGGATAGATGCAGGTACGTTCCAGTCACTAGCTTACGCAAATGAGTTGTTTAAAGATTTAGATTTAAATTATATATTGAGCAGAGATTATAAAATATAATAAAGAGTAAAAGTGCTGAATTATGAAAAGAAATAGAGTATGATAACTTAATCTATAGAATTACATGACAACTTATCTAGAAAAAGATATATAATATGGTTCAGTGATAAAAAGTGATTCGATTTCCTAGCTTTTTAGGAAATAGGACACTTTTTAGTATCTGGATAAATCGCACACTGTTGAGTGTTTTCCACTAATGGTGCTACTAAGCACTTATTAATATTGTTGGTATGTAAAAAAACATGAAAAAATTTGGAGGATATTATGAAAACTTATTTAGTTACCGGTGGAGCAGGATTTATTGGTTCTAATTTTATTACCTATATTTTAAATAAATATTTGGACGTAAATATAATAAATTTAGATAGGCTTACTTATGCAGGAAATTTAGAAAATCTTAATGGGGTTGATAATAGTTCTAACTATATATTTGTTCAAGGAGATATATGTGATAGAAAATTAGTAGATGAATTATTTAAAAAATATGAAATAGATTATGTAGTAAACTTTGCAGCGGAATCTCACGTGGATAGAAGTATAAGAGAACCAGAAATATTTATAAAGACTAACGTATTAGGAACTATTATACTATTAAATACAGCAAAAAAAGCATGGGAAACAAAAAATGGATTTAAACAGGGAAAGAAATATATTCAGGTATCTACAGATGAGGTATATGGTTCAATAGGAGACAATAGTTATTTTATTGAACTATCTCCACTGGACCCTCACAGTCCATATTCTGCAAGTAAGGCAAGTGCTGATTTAATAGTTAAGTCGTACTTTGATACGTATAAAGCACCAATAAATATAACAAGATGTTCAAATAACTATGGGCCATATCAATTTCCAGAAAAGTTAATACCATTACTAATAAATAATTGCCTAAATCACAAAGACTTACCTGTATATGGTGATGGATTAAATATAAGAGATTGGTTATATGTAGAAGATCACTGTAAGGCAATAGACATGGTTATAAACGAAGGAAGAATAGGAGAGGTTTATAATGTAGGTGGACATAATGAAAGAACTAATATTCAAATAGTTAAGACAGTCATAAACTATTTATATAAAAATGTAGATAAGAAGATAACAGAGAAGTTAATTAAATATGTAGCAGATAGAAAAGGACATGATAGAAGATATGGAATAGATCCAACTAAAATAAAGGATGAATTAGGATGGTATCCAGAAACTACTTTTGAAATGGGAATAAAGAGAACTATAAAGTGGTATTTAGATAATGAGAAATGGATGAGTAATGTAACTTCGGGAGAGTACCAAAATTACTATAAAAATATGTATGAAAATAAATATGTATGAAGACTTTTAGCTTAAAAAGTAGTATTTATAATTGTATTATTGCTACAACTATAAATATTACTTTTTTAGTTGAGAATTTTCTATAATTGTAATAGTGCTTGAAATTAATAAAAAATAGGGATAAATAACAATGAATATAACATTTTAAATATGCTTAATCTATTGTATAATGAGTTTTAGAACATTTTAGGAGAGATGAATACATGAATAAGATAGAACTACTAGCACCAGCAGGAAGTATGGAAAGTATGTATGCAGCAGTGCAAGCAGGAGCAGACGCAGTATATTTAGGAGGAAATAAGTTTTCTGCTAGGGCTTATGCATCAAATTTTGATAATGAAAACATGACTAAAGCAGTGGAATACTGCCATTTATATAATGTTAAAATATATGTAACTATAAATACAATTTTGAAGCAAGATGAAGTAGAAGAAGCAGTAGAATATGCAGAATTCTTATATAAAATAGGAGTAGATGCGCTTATAATACAGGATTTAGGTTTTGCAAATTTAATAGGAGTAAAACTACCTGGCTTTGAATTGCATGCCTCCACTCAGATGACCATACATAATGCTGAGGGAGCTTTATTTTTGAATAAGCTTGGCTTTAAAAGAATAGTCCTTTCTAGGGAACTTTCGTTAAATGAGATAAAGCATATATCTAGTGAATTAGGTGTAGAAACAGAAATATTTGTTCATGGAGCGCTTTGTGTTTGTTATTCAGGACAGTGTTTAATGAGCAGTATGATTGGTGGGAGAAGTGGAAATAGAGGAAGGTGTGCTCAGCCATGCAGGCTTCCATATAGGATTATAAATAAAAATAACATGATAGAGAAAAAGGGGTATATTTTAAGCCCTAAGGATATATGTACAATTGAAAATATAAAAGAAATAATTGATAGTGGAACAACTTCTCTAAAAATAGAGGGCAGGATGAAAAGGCCAGAATATGTTGCTGGGGTTGTTCAAGCGTATAGGAAGGCAATAGATAATTATTCAACACCTATGGAAATGAAAGAGCAATTTAAGGATAGCAAAGAAGATAAGGATTATTCAAATTATAATAAAGGTTTTAATGTAAATGATGAGAAGAAAAAGCTTATGCAGCTATTTAATAGAGAAGGATTTTCAAAGGCCTATTTGTTTGGAAATACAGGAAAGGATATGATGGCTTATTCTTTTCCTAAGAATACAGGTTTAGAATTGGGAACGGTACAAAAAGATTTAACAATAGAGTTAAAGGAGAGAATATCTTTAAAGGATGGAATTAGAAATGGCAATGGTGGGTTCACTCTTTCTAAAATAATAAAAAATGGTAAGGAAGTGGATGAAGCTTTAAAAGGAGACAGGGTAAAGTTACTACCTTCAGAATATAAAAGTAGTGATGTGCTTTATAAAATGTCTGATGTAAAGCTTACAAAAGAATTAGAGGAAATTTATAAAAGCCCTTATGAGAAAAAGATAGAATTAAATCTATTAGTAAAGTTTAAAGTAGATGAACCTATAACATTAAATACATTTTATAAAGATCAAAACTTTACAATTGAGGGTGAAAATGTTCAAAAAGCATTAAAAAAACCCTTAGGTAAGGATAGAATAATAGAGAGTTTAAGCAAAGCAGGGGATACACCATTTAAATTTACGGATATAGCAGTTTCTGAATTTGAAGATGGTTTTTTACCAGTATCTGCAATTAATGAAGCTAGAAGAGAACTGATAAATAAGCTGGAGAATTATATATTAAACAGAAGTAATACTAAAGAGAAAATAAATATTCAATATAATAAAAAGGATTTTCCAGAATCAAAGGTAAACAAGTTAACAACTACTATACCTGAAATTATAGTATACCTAAGTAGTGAGGAACAGCTCAGAGCATTTATGGAATCTGATTTTAAGTGTGTTGCAATAAATCCTTTTGGTGAATTGGATTTTACATATTTAAGTAAGTTTAAGGATAAAGAAGTATTCCTAAAACTACCTAATATAATAAAGGAAGAGTTTGAATCACTATGTAAAACTATAGAAGAAAGATTAAAACATATAGATGGTATTATTACCTCAAATTTAGGCGTAATAAGTAGGTTTAAAGGAAGAATTCCAATAATAGGAGACTATAAGTTAAATATATTTAATAGTTATGCTTTAGATTTTTATAAGGATTTTATAAATGGAAGCTGCTTAAGTGTAGAATTAAATAAAAAGGAAATAAAAGATGTATCAAAAAAATCGCAGGTACCTCTACAGATATTACTTTATGGAAAGGTAGAACTTATGGCTAGTGAGTATTGTGCTATAGGAAGTACTTTTGGAGAAAGGTGTAGTTCTAAAAATTGTAACAGGACTTGTAATAGTGGAAACTTTATATTAAAGGATAGAATGGGAGAAGAGTTCACACTAAAAACAGATAAGTTTTGCAGAAGTTATGTTTATAATAGTGTTCCTAATAATTTGATACCTAATATCAATGAGTTAAAGTCAATGAATTTGAAATCTTTTAGAATAGATTTCATAGATGAAGATTATGATGAAACTAAAAGAATTTTACAATCAATTAAGAGTGAAAAGTGGGAAGAGGACTTTAGTGGCTTTACAAGAGGTCACTTTAAAAGAGGGGTAGAATAGAACAAATTTTGTTTCATAAATAGAAACTTTATATGAATAAATTTAATATAAAAACGGTTGGTTGAAAAGGTGGATGAATGAATGAATGAGAAAGCGTTAAAAATCTTAGAATTTAATAAAATAAAAGAAGAAGTTAAGAAATATACAAGTACAGGTGCGGCGAAGGATTTAATAGATGAATTAAAACCTTATAATAATATATACGAAGCAAGAGAGCATTTGGAGGAAACAAGAGAAGCTTTGAGGCTATTGGTTACAAAAGGCAACCCTCCTTTTGAAGGAGTTTATGATATAAGAAGCGGTGTAAGTAGAGCAGAGAAAGGCTCTGCTCTTATGCCTGGACAGCTTTTAAAAATAGCAACAATGGTAAGAGCTGCAAGGAGATTTAAGGAATACATAAGTCATAGAGAAGAGGAAGAATCCTTTAGAGTTATAGAAGACATATGTGAAGGAATTGTACCTTTAAAAAATCTTGAAGAAGAGATATTTTTAGCTATAGAAGGGGAAAATGAAGTCTCTGATAAAGCAAGTTCGCAGCTCTATAATATAAGAAGATCCTTGAAAGATAAAAATGCATCTGTAAGAGATAAGGTTAACTCTCTTATAAGAAGTTACTCTGCTTATTTACAGGATAACTTATATACTATGAGAGGAGACAGATATGTGCTGCCGGTTAGAGCGGAACATAAAGGAGCTGTACCGGGACTTGTGCATGATCAGAGTTCTAGCGGAGCTACATTATATATAGAACCAATGGGGCTTGTAAATTTGAATAATGAAATCAAAGAACTTATGCTTAAAGAGAAGGCTGAGGTAGAAAGAATATTAGCTGAGCTTTCAGGTAAGGTCTATGACAATATAATTGCAGTTAAAAATAATGCTAATATTATATGGGAGTTAGATTTTATTTTTGCTAAGGCTAAATTTGCTAGCGATTTAAATTGTATAGCGCCAGTAATAAATGATGAAGGAATTATAGATATTATAGAAGCAAAACATCCTCTTATTGATAGAAAAATAGCAGTACCTATGAGTATGTATTTGGGTAGAGAATTTACTTCCCTAGTTATAACAGGGCCCAATACAGGAGGTAAAACTGTTACTTTAAAAACTGTAGGGCTTTTACATATTATGGCACTCAGTGGACTTATGATACCTGCTAAAGAAAATTCTACTGTGAGCTTTTTTACAGAGGTGTTTGCAGATATTGGAGATGAACAAAGCATTGAACAAAGTTTATCAACATTCTCATCTCATATGACTAATATTGTAAATATAATAAACAAAGCAGATAATAAATCTTTAATTTTATTTGATGAACTTGGTGCGGGAACAGATCCTACAGAAGGAGCAGCATTAGCGGTAGCTATTCTTGAGAATCTTAGAAAAAGAGAATCTAGAATAGTAGCAACAACCCATTATAGCGAATTAAAGGCATATGCTTTAAAGACAAAGGACGTTGAAAATGCCTCAGTTGAGTTTGATGTGGAAACGTTAAGTCCAACTTATAGACTTTTAATTGGTGTGCCTGGAAAATCTAATGCTTTTGAAATATCTAAAAGATTAGGGCTTCCTGAATTTATAATAAAGGATGCAAAAGGAAGTATATCTAGTGAGACTCTAAAGTTTGAGGATTTAATCCAAAGCTTGCAAGAAAAAAGTATTAAGGCTGAAAACTATGCGAGAGAAGCAGAAATGTTAAAGCTTGAAGCAGCTAAGATTAAAGATAAATACGAAGAGAAAATGTATAGCCTTAACAATACTAGAGAAAAGGCATTAATTGATGCACAAAGGGAAGCAAAAAGAGTAATAAAGGAAGCAAAAGAGGATGCGGATCAAATCCTAAAGGAAATGAGAGAACTTGAAAGAATGGGATATGATTCAAATGTGAGGCAAAAGCTTGAAGTTGAAAGAAGAAAACTTAAAGAAAAACTTGAAAATGCTGATGAAAAGATTAATAAAGGTAGAGAAGATGAGGGTGAAGCTCTCACTACTGTAAAAGAAGGTCAAGAAGTTTTTGTACCTTCTTTAAATCAAAAGGTTATTGTAGTGTCAAAGCCTGATAGTAAAGGTGAAGTTCAAGTTCAAGCAGGAATTATGAAAATAAATGTTAAACTTAAAGATTTAAGAGCGTCTAAGGGAATAACAAAGGAAGAAAAGAAAAAAGTGAAGAGAGAAGCAAAGTTAAACTTAAGATCCGTACCGACTTCTGTAGATTTAAGAGGTATGGATGCTATGGAAGCTATGTATACTGCGGATAAGTATTTAGATGATGCATATATGGGAGGACTTAGTGAAGTGACTGTTATTCATGGAAAAGGTACAGGAGTACTTAGAAACGCAATAACTGATATGCTTAAGAGACACTCTCATGTTAAAAAATATAGGCTAGGTGAATATGGTGAAGGTGGAACAGGGGTAACTGTAGTGGAGCTGAAATAAGTTGAGAGTGGGGTGATTAAATGATTATTGTAAGTGCATGTTTATGTGGTATAAACTGTAGATATGATGATGGCAACAGTCTTAATGAAAAAGTTTTAAAGCTTTTACAAGAGGGGAAGGCTATACCTGTATGTCCTGAACAGCTAGGGGGGCAAACTACCCCAAGAGCAGCCCATGAAATTTCTAATGGTACGGGAGCAGATGTATTAGATGGAAAGTGTAAAGTAAAAGGAATAGATGGGCAGGATTCTACAGAAGAATTTTTAAAAGGTGCTTATGAAACTCTTAGTATAGCGAAAGTAAGTGATGCTAAAATTGCTATATTAAAAGCTAGAAGTCCATCCTGTGGATGTGGAAAAATTTACGATGGAACTTTTACTGGGAATAAAATAGATGGAAATGGTGTTACTGCTGAACTTTTAAAAAGAAACGGAATTAAAATTTATACAGAAGAAGACGAATTTGAACACTCATAATATTAAATTTAATATTTCTAATAAAAGTGTTTGTAATCTTTTGCATTAAATTGTTAAGTAAATTATAATTATTATATAAGTTTAAAATAAAGTTTTACTTTAATAAAGGTGAAAAAATGGGGAGGTATTAACATGAATTACAAAGAAGTATTAAAAAATGCACGTGAAAATTTAAATGGCAGCTGTAAAGTTTGTCCGGTTTGTAATGGTAAGGCTTGTGCAGGGCAAGTTCCAGGTATGGGAGGAAAAGGTACAGGTGATGCCTTTTCAGTTAATGTAGATGCTTTAGCAGAATATAAACTTAATATGAGAGTTATACATGATGCTAAAAATCCAGATACATCAATCGAGATATTTGGAAAGAAGATGGATGTGCCTGTATTCGCAGCACCTGTATCAGGAACTACATTAAATATGGGTGGAAAATTTACAGAAGAAGAATATATTTCTTGGGTAATAGGAGGATGTCTTGATGCAGGAGTTTATCCTATGGTTGGAGATACTGCTGTAGATTCTTTCCTTATAACAAACCTTGAACAATTAAAAAAGTTTAATGGAGAAGGAATTGCTATAATAAAACCTTGGGAAAATAGTAATGTTATAAATAAGATAAAACTTGCAGAAGAAGCAGGAGCTTTTGCAGTAGGTATGGATATAGATGCTGCAGGGCTTATAACTCTTGCACTTCATGGAAAACCAGTTGGCCCTAAAACTGTGGAAGATATAAAGGAAATTGTGGATAGTACAAAACTTCCTTTTATATTAAAGGGGATAATGACTGCTGATGAAGCAGAACTTGCAGTTCAGGCAGGTGTTGATGCTATAGTAGTTTCAAATCATGGAGGAAGAGTACTTGATCAAACTCCTGGAATAGCAGATGTTCTTCCAGAAATCGCAGAAGCTGTTAAAGGTAAAGTTACTATACTTGCAGACGGTGGAGTTAGAAATGGTGTAGACGTACTTAAAATGTTAGCACTAGGAGCTGATGCAGTGTTAATAGGTAGACCTTTTGTAACTGCTTCTTTTGGAGGACAAAGAGAAGGCGTTAAGGATTATATAGAAAGCTTAAAGAGTGAATTAAAATCAGCAATGGTACTTACAGGATGTAAGACAGTAAAGGATGTTACAAATAGAATTTTATATTAATATCTAAAGATACATAATACCTAAGCATAATTTAAGTTTTGAAATAAAACAGGTGATAAATTTACTATTAATATATCACTTGTTTTATTTTGTATAAAACAAAATAATGAAGGGAGATATCTTATGATAAAAAAATTAGATGAGCTAATAAACTTAGCAAAAGAAAGAGGAAAAAAGACATTATCTGTAGCAGTTGCACAAGATAAAGAAGTTTTAACTGCAGTTATTGAGGCGGTTAAATTAGGTATAGTAGATGCAATCTTTATAGGGGATGAAGAAAAAATAAATAAAATAGTAAAAGAAGATAAGCTAAATATTGATAATATAAAAATAGTTGATGAAAAAGATATATTAAAGGCTGCAGCGAAGGCTGTTGAGTTTGTATCAAAGGGTGAGGCACATTTTATTATGAAAGGTATGCTAGGAACTGCAGATTTATTAAGAGCTGTATTAAATAAAGAAGCAGGTCTTAGAGGTAAGGGGCTTCTATCTCATGTTATGGTTTATGATGTACCTGCATACCATAAACTTATATTTTTAACTGATGGTGGTATGGTGCCATATCCTACTGTTGAGGATAAAGTAGGTATAATAAACAATGCAATTAAAGTAGCACACAAAATAGGCATAGAAGTTCCTAAAGTAGCACCAATTTGTGCTGTAGAAGTAGTAAATCCTTCAATGCAGGCAACTGTTGATGCAGCAGTGCTTAGTCAAATGAATAAAAGAGGACAGATAAAAGGTTGCATTATAGATGGACCATTAGCATTAGACAATGCTATATCAAAATTAGCGGCAGAACATAAAGGGATTGTAAGTGATGTAGCTGGAGATGCAGATGTGCTTCTAGTTCCAAATATAGAATCAGGAAACTTCCTTGGTAAATCTATGACGTATTTTGCAAATGCAGAAAGTGCGGGAGTTATAATGGGAGCTAAATGTCCAGTAGTTCTTGTTTCAAGAGCAGATAGTTCTAAGTCTAAGCTTTATTCTATAGCATTAGGATCAGTAATATCTTAATATATTTGAAATCCTTATCGTAGTAAAGGAATGAAAGTATAATATGAAAAAGAGGAAGCAAATTTTAAAAATTGCTTCCTCTTTTTCATATTATATATAAAATCTATTTTACAACTTTAATATATTCAACTTCTGGATCTTCTGTCCCTTGAACATATAATCCAGTATCCTTTAATCTCTGTACATAATCAATTATTTCCTGAGTGATTTCCTCACCTGGACATAATATAGGAATTCCAGGTGGATAAGCCATTAAAAACTCGCCGCTTATCATACCTATACTTTCTTTTAATGATATAGGGGTTTTTGAACTGTTAAATGCTTCTCTTGGTATTTTAATCTGCGGTGGTATAGCAGGCACATCTATAAAGTCAGACTTTTTATTTCCTTTTCCATAGTACTCTTCGCTTATTTCTTTTAAAGCATTTATTAGTGAATCAATGCTTTCTTTAGTATCACCAAAGGATCCTACAGCTAAAATATTGTATAAGTCTGAAAGTTCAACCTGTATATAATACTTATTTGATAATATCATATCTAAATCGTAACCTGTTATTCCTAGGTCTCTGCAGGTTATAGTTATTTTAGTTGGATCTAGCGCATAAACACCTTCATTGCCTAAAATTTCTTTACCGAAGCAGTAGAATCCAGGAATTTTATTTATTTCATTTCTAGCATAATTTGATAGTTCAATAGTTTTATCTAAAAGTTCTTGACCATTAAGAGCAATCTGTCTTCTTGCACAATCCAATGATGCCATTAGTATATATGAAGGAGATGTTGTTTGCAATAATGATAAAATCTGTTGAACTCTATTTATATCAACTCGCTCAGAGCGAACCTGTAGTAGTGAACATTGAGTTAAGGCCCCAATAATTTTATGAGTGCTTTGGGCACAAATATCAGCTCCAGATTTCATTGCTGATACTGGCAATTTATCATTAAAACCAAGGTGTGGTCCATGAGCCTCATCTACAATCAATGGAATATCATAGCTGTGAACCATATCTGCTATTTTCTTTATATCTGTTGCTACACCATAATAGGTAGGGTTTATAACTAAAACTGCTTTTGCATCAGGATTTTCCTTAAGAGTTTCTTCAACAGTTTCCGGTGTAACTCCGTGAGCTATTCCAACCTTTTTATCAAGTGCAGGCTGCATATAAACTGGGATTGCACCACTTAGTATAATTCCTGCAGTAATAGACTTATGGACATTTCTTGGAATTATTATTTTATCTCCAGCAGAAACTACAGACATTATCATGGCCTGTATTGCACCTGAGGTCCCGTGAATTGAAAAGAAAGCAGCATCTGACCCATATGCATCAGCAGCTAACTTCTGGGCTTTTTTTATTGGACCAGTAGGATGATGAAGACTATCCACTAATTTAAAAACTGTAACATCAATTTTAAATGGATTTTGACCAATAAAGTTTTTAAACTCCTCATCTATACCTACACCTTTTTTATGGCCAGGAACGTGAAAAGGAATTGTTTCTCTATTTACATACTCCATTAATGCATCAAATAAAGGAGTTTCATTTTGATCTAATTTATACACCTTGATAAAGCACCTTCTTTCACAAAAATACACACCCTAAAGCCTTATGGCTGAAGGGTTGGCCTAGGTTTATTTTAAACCAATATAATTATATGTTAAATGTATTGTAAATGCAACAATATGGATTGATTTTATAAAATAAATATTTTTATTAGCAAGCTGATGAATAATATAGCAAACTTTGTAAATAATGAATAGTATGATTAAGTGAAACATAAAGCTAGGAGGAATTTTACATGGAGAATATTACATTACATAAAAGAAATAAGAAAACTTTGCATGAGGCTAAAAAGGAAAGAAGACAGGGATTAATACCAGGAATTATTTATGGAAAAAATATAAATAATATGATGTTTGAAATTAGTGAATTAGAACTAAATAAGGAAATAGTAAGAAGTGGTGAACATGGAGTACTAAATGTAAATTTAGATGGCGAAAATCATAAAACATTAATAAAAGAAATTCAAAGGGATCCAGTACATCATAAAGTTATGCACATAGATTTAGCAGAGCTATCCGAGAATTCTACTATTCATACAGAAGTTCCAATAGTCTTTATAGGTGAAGATTTAATAATGAAAAAAGGTGGAGCTGTGCAGAAAGAAAAAACAAATATTAAGGTTCAATGTAAAGGTGAAAGTATTCCGAAGTGTATTAATGTGGATCTTTCAAAAATGAAAATTGGTGATGCGTATAGAATAGGGGATATAGAAATGTCACAGGATATAGGAATTATTGAGAATTTAAATTCTATAATAGCATCAATAACCATGAATAAAAAGCCATCAGATGCTAAAGAAGAAATTTCAGAGTAATTATGTAGAAAAATGTCAGAAGAATAAATGAGAATTATTTTTCTGACATTTTCTGTTTAAGAAGATAGCCCAAGGCATGATTTTGTGAGAATCCCTTACCAACCAGATGAAGAAATAGGAGTTTGATTTAAAATAAATGCACTTTATAATTGTTTTTATTTTACAATTTATAGTATAATAGTTAATACTAAATACTAAATATTATATTAGTAAATATTAACTATTACATTATAGGGAGGTTCGAAATGTTATATAAGGAAAGTTACGAGTCATGGATAAATTCAGATTTTTTAAAAAATGTTGAAAAAGAGGAATTAAGAAACATAAAAGATGAAAAAGAAATAGAAGATAGATTTTATAAAGATTTAGAATTTGGAACAGGTGGACTTAGAGGAGTAATTGGATTAGGAACTAATAGAATGAATATATATACTGTTGGAAAGGCTACTCAGGGATTGGCAGAGTATTTAATAAATAGATACGAAAAAGATATTTCAGTTAGTATAGCCTATGATTCAAGAATAATGTCCAAGGAATTTGCTGAGGCTGTGGCAACTTGCTTATGTGCCAATGGTATAAAGGTATATCTATTTGAGGATTTAAGACCAACTCCTATGCTTTCTTACACTGTAAGGCAGCTAAAGAGCAAGGCAGGTATTGTAGTAACTGCATCACATAACCCTAAGCAATATAATGGTTATAAGGTATATGGAGAAGATGGTGGACAAGTAACTGATAAAGCTGCAAAAGAAATAATTTCATATGTTCAAGGAATTAGTGATTTTTCAGAAGTTAGAACAATGGATTTTAATGAAGCTAAAGAAAAAGGCTTGCTAGATATAATAGGAGAAGAAATTGATAAATCTTATATCGAAAGGGTTAAGGGATTAACCATAAGAAAAGAGTTAATAGATGAATATGCAGAAGATTTAAAAATAATTTATACTCCTATACATGGAACTGGGAATATTCCTATAAGAAGAGTGCTTAAGGAACTGGGATATAAAAATGTAAATGTAGTAAAGGAACAAGAAAAACCAGATGGACAGTTTCCTACAGCTGCATATCCAAATCCAGAAGAACCTAAGGTTTTTAATATAGCATTAGATATGGCAAAAGATATCCAACCTGATATAATATTTGGAACAGACCCTGATTGTGATAGAATAGGGGTAGTAGTTAAGGATAGCAGCGGAGAGTATAAGGTACTCACAGGAAATCAAACAGGAGCTCTTTTAACTCACTACATATTATCATCTTTAAAAGAGTTGAACAATTTACCAGCGAATGGTACAGTAATTAAAACAATAGTTACCACTGAGATGGCTGCTGATATAGCGAATGAATACGATGTAGAACTTATTGATGTCTTAACAGGATTTAAGTATATAGGGGAAAAGATAAAAGAATTTGAGGAAAAGAAAGACAAAAAATATTTATTTGGTTTTGAAGAGAGCTACGGATACCTTGGGGGAGATTTTGTAAGAGATAAAGACGCAGTTATAGCAGCAATGTTTATATGTGAAATGACTCTTTATTATAAGAAAAAAGGTATGAGTTTGTATGAAGCTTTAATGAAACTTTATGAAAAGTATGGATTTTATAAGGAAAACCTGCTTTCAATAGAGCTTAAGGGGAAAGAAGGTCAAGAAAAAATAGAAAGGGCTCTTCAATATTTAAGACATTCTATGAGTCGTAGTGTTGGAGATGTTAAAATAGTTAAAAAGATGGACTATAAGTCAAGTATAGAAAAAGATTTGATAAATATAAAAGAAAATGTAATAAATTTACCTAAATCTAATGTGTTAAAGTTTGTTTTAGAAGATAACTCATGGTTTGTAGTAAGACCTTCTGGTACTGAACCAAAAATGAAGATTTATCTATCAACTACTGGAACTAGCTTAGATGATACAGAAGAAAGAATGAAATTATTTGAAAAAAGAGTTATGAATATTATAGATGAAGCTTGTAATTGTTAGTTTAAAAGTATAATTAATTAAAACAGGGTACCAAATATATATATAATAAATGGTCCCTGTTTTTTGATGTAATACACCTAGAGATTCTTACTTCATAGACGAGATTTGATATTGACTATACTTTGTAGTAAAATTCATAGTATCAAAAATAATTAATATGTTAAAGTGGGTGTTAGATTTATGAATACAAAATCACGTTTTTCAGATGAGTTAAATAAGCTACTTTTTTTAGAAATGAAGAAGGAAAATGTTAAAAAGATATTTAATATAGAAATCTTAGAGGATATATATATCCCAGTTAAATCTTCAAATATAATAGATAATATTAAAGAACAAAAAAATATGGAACAAATTCCAATGAGTTTTTTTATAGAAGGTATGTTTTATGTTATAGGAGCAGATAAAAATTTTAAATTTAATGAACAATACAAAAAAATGCTTTCTAATATAGAAAGCAGTGTTATAGTTGTTAAAAGTAAAATTGCTAAAAATGTAAAAGAAAGAAAACTTCAAGATGCATTTATTCTACTAAAGGGCTTACTAAAAACAGATGATAGTATTGAAGTTTATGATAAAGCAATAACTATTGTAGAAGAACTAAGATCTAAAGATAAATCTTTTAAGGATGAAGAATTAGAAGTAATAGAGAGTGCTAAACTTAAAGAAAATTATGCTCTACCTTATTTTTATGAAGCTATAATTAGAAGAGAAGAAGGGGATTATGAAAAGGCACTATTTTGCATAAATAATTATATATCTAGAGGTGGAAAACAAACCTTAGAGATTACAGAATTTAGAGAATCATTAAAACCAATAATAGATTACGAAAAAGCAAAAGAATTATTATATGATGAACCTAATGAGTCCTTAAAAATATTAATACCTTTGCTTGATCAATTTAGTGATGATGCAGCTATATATTATTATATAGCCATTGCCTATAGAGTGTTGGAAAATCATGAAAAAGCTATATATTACTTAAATGAAGCTTTAAGTATAGATAGTAATATTGTAGAAGTAGTAAATGAATTAGGTATTAATTATGCTTCGCTTAGTGATTATGAAAAAGCTATAGCATATTTTAGGAAGGCTTTTGAAGTTACAAAGTCTATAGAAATATGCACTAATATTACTATGTGTTATTTAAATTCAGGAGATATTGAAAATGCAAAAAATCACTTAGATATTGCTAAAAAATTAGACCCTAATGATGAAATAGTAATTCAGTTGGAAAATATAATTAATGATATTAAATAATTTTAAGTTATTAGTTTGGTATAGAAACTTTTCTAAAAGTATATTATATATAATGTAACTTTAGTAAATAAGATTACGATTAGTTATTGAATTAAGTGAAGTATTTATTTACTATTTGTGATGAAAGGGGATTTTTATAATGGGAGTAAAAAAGGCTATAATACCTGCTGCAGGATTGGGGACTAGATTTTTGCCTGCAACTAAAGCACAACCAAAAGAAATGCTTCCTATAGTTGATAAGCCAACAATACAATATATAATAGAGGAAGCGGTTGCTTCTGGAATAGAAGAAATACTAATTATAACTGGAAGAAATAAAAGAGCTATAGAAGATCACTTTGATAAGTCAGTTGAGCTTGAAAATGAGCTTGAAAGCCATGGAAAAGAAGAGTTGTTAAATTTAGTTAAAGATATATCTAATATGGTAGATATTTACTATATAAGACAAAAAGAGCCTAGAGGCCTGGGACACGCTATAAATTGTGCAAGAACCTTTGTAGGAAATGAACCCTTTGCAGTAATGCTTGGTGATGATGTAGTTGATAGCAAAGTTCCATGTTTAAAACAACTTATAGATTGTTACAATGAATATAAGACTTCAATTATAGGTGTACAGGAAGTGCCAAAGGATCAAGTGTACAAATATGGTATAGTTAAAGGTATGTATATAGAAGATAGGGTTTATAAGGTAAAAGATTTAATAGAAAAACCAAAAATAGAAGAAGCTCCATCTAATATGGCAATACTAGGCAGATACATAATAACACCTGCTATATTTGAAATACTGAATAATACTACACCAGGTAAAGGTGGGGAAATTCAGCTTACCGATGCATTAAGGTCATTAATAGGTAGTGAAGCAATGTATGCTTATAATTTTCAGGGTAGAAGATTTGATGTAGGTGATAAATTAGGGTTTCTTCAAGCTACGGTAGAATATGCACTAAAAAGAGAAGAACTTAAAAAGCCTTTTATGGAATATCTATTAAGTTTAGAGAAAACAGAATTATTTAAGGATGTTCACGAAGAAATTACTCATGATAAGGTGAAGCATATATCAGTTGAAGAAATTACTACAAAATAATATCTAAATCGTATAAAAAAAATTCTTATAAGCAATAAAAAGGATGCAAGAACTGCAGCCTTTTGTTTTTTTAATATAATTACAATTGAGGATGTGTAAACCTTTATTAGAAAAAATGTATTGAATAATTTTTTCTATGATGTAAAATAGAAAAAGAGAGTTTTCAATGAAAGCTTTTATAATAATGTTCAAGGAAGTGTTAATATGCAGAAGGATAAACAGCTAATAGTATATGATATTACTTTTCTTATAGTTTCATTATATTTTTCTTTATTATTAAGATTTGATTTCAATATACCACAGGAATATATGGTGTTTTTAAAACTATCAATAATCCCTGTGGTTATTATAACTTTAGTATGTAATAGATTTTTTAATTTATACAGTAGTATATGGAAATACGCATCCATTGAAGAGTTGATGTCTATAATATATTCTGTATCATTGTCTAATA
>Ga0183101_1000508_pt2 | contig 47500 bp, 43 predicted proteins | sample Biomet3_FD_127790 | JGI IMG/M metagenome (GOLD analysis project Ga0183101, IMG submission 127790) | Microbial communities from bioreactor (seeded with sewage sludge) at LBNL, California, USA - Biofuel metagenome 3 | ecosystem: Engineered > Bioreactor > Anaerobic > Unclassified ... | reverse complement strand
TCTTTTGACATGCCTTCGCTGGCCAACACTTTGGTCATCGCTGCTGTCAGCGTTGTCTTCCCGTGGTCCACGTGTCCAATTGTACCGACGTTTACGTGCGGTTTTGTCCTCTGATACTTCTCTTTAGCCATAAATTCTTGTCTCCTGTTTTTTATTTAAATCTAACAAGCTGGGGATGGGAATCGAACCCACGACCTTCTCCTTACCATGGAGATGCTCTACCAACTGAGCTACCCCAGCAAAGCTGCTGCGTACGGCTTCAATTATTCGCCCCGCTTAAGCACCAACTTCTTACCGGTGCTAAAAAGCGGGCGAAGGGAATCGAACCCTCGTCATCAGTTTGGAAAACTGAGGTTCTGCCATTGAACTACGCCCGCGTACAGGCATACACTTTATTATACAAAAAAAGACTTTTGCTGTGCAGAATTTACAGCAATAATCTTTAAATAAAATTTATAAATGGAGGCGCGAGTGGGAATCGAACCCGCGAATAGCAGTTTTGCAGACTGCCGCCTTACCACTTGGCCATCGCGCCGTAACAATCGTGTTTATTATTATATTAAAAACGCGGGTCTTTAGGCAACACTTTTACAGCGCGTCCGCGGATACTTTATAAATAGTGCAGGATTTAAATTCTTCGCCTTTGGCAAGGTATACCGACGGGAAACGCGGCCTGTTGGGGCTGTCGGGGAAGTGCTGCGTTTCAAGGCACACGGCAGTGTGTTCTTTATAGCAAACGCCGCCTTTTCCCGTGTCTTTTCCTTCAAGGAAATTACCCGTATAAAGCTGAAGCCCTGGCTGATCGGTATAAATTTCTAAGCGCAGCCCGGTTGAAGGTTCAATCAAAGTTGCCGCAAAAAAAGGAGCGCCGTCTTTTGCGGGATAACCGTCAAGAACATAATTTAAATCGTACCCGCGGGCGGTTTTGAGCATCGGCTCATCAGCGCCGATATCTTTGCCGATTGCCTTAAAAGAAGTGAAATCAAATGGGGTGTTTTTTACGTTTTCTTTCCTTCCGTTTGGAATCATATTGCCGTTAAGCGGTGTAAAAGCCGAAGCGGCAATAAAAAGCTTATTGCTCAAAATTGTTTTTGTATGATCCTCGCAGAGATTAAAGAATGCGTGGTTAGTCAGATTTATAACAGTGTTTTGGTCGCACTTGGCAAGATAATCTATTACAAATTCGTTCTTTTCAGTAAGGAAATATTTTACGGTAACTTCAAGATTACCTTTATATCCGTCAAGGCCGTCTTTCAAAACGCAGGATAATTTTGCCCTTGAAGAAGACAGCTTTACAACTTCCCAAACCTGTTCGTTAAGGCCCTGGTTGCCGCCGTGCAAATGGTTTATTCCGTTGTTAACGGTAACCTGCTGTTTTTTGCCGTCAAGCAAAAAAGTTCCGCCCGCAATGCGGTTTGCGTAACGCCCGATAACGGCGTTAAAAAATCTTTCTTTGGAATTAAGATATCCGTCTATGCTGCCGTGACCGATTACAATATCACGCGTTTTCCCGGAACGGTCTTTAACCAAAAAACTTACTATTCTTGCGCCGTAATTTGTTATTTGCACAACGGTGCCTAGTGAATTGGTAAGATTTATTAAAGTTACTCTTCTCCCGTTAACGACCTTATCAAATGCTTCTTGGGGAATCAAATCAGCTGCCATAAAAACCTCCGGGAACCTATATATGGATTTTATAATAATTGCACTTTTATAGATAGGCCTTTTTTTAGGCCTTGACTTTTTTGCCAAAACCCTTAGGCTATGGATATGGGCAGCGCAGTTTGGGGCCTGTTTTAAAAGGCGATTCCAATCCTTATTAAGGAAGCTGCCCGGAAATTTGAAGTACGGCCTTGTAGTTGTTAATCGGCGGTTGGTGTTATGAATGTAGATGTCGGCCGGCGGTTAAAAATGAAGCCCGCGTAAGCGTAAAATTCCCATAAGGGTGCTTATAACGGGATTGAGGCAGAAACAAGAAGTGCTGCAGTGCCGTGCGGATGAAGGTTGCGGCTGTCCGGGAAGTAAAGCAGCAGCGGATGGTAAAGTTGCAGTATCCGTAAGCATTAAGTGCGGCGATAGGAGAAGTGTATGGAGGATAACTCCAGTTGTAACACGGGTTGGTAACGTTATTAATGTCAATTAAAAATTACAAGAATAACTGCCAACCCGTTTTTTATGCCCTTTAAATTTTAAAACCCCGCAAATGCCGCGTGGTTTTGATTTTTACAATACCGCAAATTGCCATAAAAAGCCCCCGTTGTTTGCGGGGGCTTGTAAGTTAATCGTCAATTTCTTCTTCAGGTTTTGCTTTAAACACTTTCTCTTTAAACCATATCCCGAGATCATCAAATAAAGCGTAGAAGACAGGAGCCATAAGCAAAGTTATTATAAGGGCCAAAGCCTGCCCGCCGATAATAACAACTGCCAAGCTTCTCCTGAGGCCCGAGCCTGCACCCGTGCCCAAAGCCGTCGGAATCATACCCGCAATAATGGTAACCGTTGTCATCAAAATAGGTCTTAAGCGGACTTTATTGGCTTCCATAATTGCCTTATATCTTTCATATCCCAATTTGCGCAAGGTGTTAGTATAGTCCACCTGCAAAATTGCGTTTTTGCTGACTATGCCTATCAACATAAACATACCAAGCAAACTGAATATGTTCAAAGATTCTCTTGTAAGAGCAAGCGTGAGAACCGCGAAAGGCAAAGTCAGCGGGATTGCCGTCAAAACCACCAGCGGCAGCACGAAGCTTTCAAACTGTGAAGCAAGAATCATATATTGAAACAATATTGCCAAAGAGAATGCCATTGCAAAGCTCTTTAACATCTTGCCCATTTCGGAAGACGCGCCGACAAGGTCGCTTCTGTATTCCGCAGTCGGGTGCATTCCGTCAAACGCTTTTTGCATAAGAGCGGTTGCCGCCTGCAAATCCAGCTTGCCTTTTACGACGTTGGCTTCAACGGTAATCTGTCTTTGCCTGTTGTGTCTCTTTATCATAGCAGGGCCGAAACCGGGTTCCACTTTTGCAACGCTGTCCAAACGGACAAGCGTAGTTTTGCCGTTCTGCGTGGCGGGAATCATCATTGCGGAAATAACGTCTTTGTTATTTCTGTAAGTTTCTTCCGCGCGGACGCGGACTTCATAAAGTTCGTCGCCTTCTTTATACTTTGTTATATCTTCTTCGCCGCCGACCATTGTGCGCAAAGCGCCTGCGATATCTGAAACTTTCACGCCCAAATCGTGCGCTTTCTGGCGGTTGATTTTAACTCTGTATTCAGGCTTTGCCATATCAAAGTCAACGTCAAGGTCTATCAGGCCCGGGGTACCTTTTACTTTATCGTATACTCCGTCTGCATAATGCAGCAGTTTATCCATATCGGGGCCGGTTATAACAAACTGAATTTCTGCCTGTCCGCCGCCCGGTGAACCGCTGATAATGTTGACGCTGCTTTTTACGTTGCTGTACTTTGAAAGTATTTGGCGCGTAGCGTTAAGATAATTAAATATTGTGTACTGTTTGCCTCTTTTTTTGGCGTTATCAAGCTCAACAATAAAGTATCCGCGGTTTGTTGAAGATCCGGCATTTACCACAGCATCGGCCGAAACGCCTATGCCCGTAAACAGTTTTTTAATGTGCGGCATTTGTTTGATTTCGCCTTCAACTTCACTCATAAATCCGCGCATTTTGGTGTAGCTTGTGCCGTCGGGAGCTTTGAGGTCTATTTCATACTGGCCAGAATCGTCGTCAGGCATAAAGTCAACGCCCACCCAACCTTTGGCCATAAATAAGGCAGGTGATAACATAAGTAAAACCGACATTACTACCATCAAAGTTTTATGAACCATGGACCACTTTAACATCTTCAAATAGACATTGGCCACGGAATCGTTAATGTTATCTACCAAATTAAGCGATTTACCCTTTCTCTTTTCGGCCTTCAAAAACCTGCTGCAAAGCATAGGCGTAAGCGTCAAAGCCACGCAAGCACTGATTGCAACCGAATACGCCAAAGTGAGGCCGTAACTGCGTACAAATCTGCCCACGATGCCGCTCATGAAAGCCAAAGGAACGAATATAACTATCAGGGCCAGAGTGGTCGCGATAACCGCAAAAGAAATTTCTTTTGAACCTTCTATTGCGGCCTGCATAGGCGTTTTGCCGTAATCTTCCATATGCCTGTGAATATTTTCAAGCATAATAATGGCGTCGTCTATGACTATACCTACTGCAACCGTCAATCCCAAGAGCGTTAAGTTATTAAGAGAAAAACCGCTTAACTTCATAAGGAAGAACGTACCTATAATAGAAGTAGGAATTGCGACAGAAGCAATCAGCGTTGAGCGGAAATCGCCCATAAACATAAACACGACTATACCCGCCAGAATTGCGCCGACTACCAAGTGTTCCATAACGGCAAAGAAGGATTCTTCAATATAACCTGACTGGTCTGAAACCGTCGTAATTTCAACGCCTTTTGGCAAGATGGGTTTAATCTGTTCCAGTCTTTCTTTTACCGCAGCAATAACGGCCAGCGTGTTTGTGCCTGATTGCTTTTTAATGTTTAAGCTTACGCCGCGTTTTCCGTTAATGAATACGGCGCTCTTTTCGTATTGGCCCGTATCTTCAACGCGGCCGATATCCGAAATCTTTATAGGCACGCCGTTAATGTGGGCAACAACGATGTCGTTAAAATCTTTAACGTTATCAATACGTCCCAAAATGCGCAAGCTGTAATCGTTAAGTTTATTTTCAACGCTGCCGCCGGGGACTTCGGTATTTTGTTCCGTAAGGGCCGTTTTTACCTGCGCCGAAGATACCCCCAAAGAGGCAAGTTTAAGAGGGTCTACCACAATATGTATTTCTCTTTCTCTGCCGCCGACAATATCAACAGAACCTATGCCGCTTACGTTTTCAATATTTTCTTTAACTTTCTTTTTGGCGATTTCGGTAAGCTTTACAATATCCATATCGCCAGAAACCACAACGTTTAAAACGGCAGCCGCGCCGATATCCAACTTTGAAACCACGGGGGCGTCAGTACCGTCGGGCAATGTGCGTTCTATTTTGTTTACGTTGTCGCGCACTTCCTGCGCGGCGATATCGCCGTTCTTTTCAAGCGTAAATTTGAGAATTACAAACGAGGTTCCTTCCATTGTATAAGAACCGCTTGTATCCAAACCCGAAATTACGTTTACCGCTTCTTCAATAGGTTTTGTAATTGAAGTTTCTATTTCTTCGGGGCTGGCGCCGTTAAGGGTGGTCTGTACGGTTGCGTAAGGAAAGTCCACGTTCGGGTACATATCCACGCCCATGCTGCTGTAGCCTATAAGGCCCAGAACCATAAGCGCCAGAGAAATCATCACCGTAGTTACCGGGTGATGTATGAAAACCGCAGACAAACCTTCGCTTTCGGCGACAGGCGGTTTAGAATTGATTAAATTTTCTTTATTTTCTTGCATACTCGGCTATTTACCTTCTATTTTAATTTTGCTGCCGTCTTTTATGCCGAAAACAACATCAGCTATTTGCTGTCCGTCTTTCACGCCTGATTTAATTTCCTGATAGTCATCGTTGGCCAAACCCGTTTGCACTTCGGCTTTTGAAACCGTATCGCCGTTGATAATATAAATATAGGTTTTGCCCGTATCTTTATCGGTATCAAGCGCGGTAACGGGCACGCTTAAAACGCCTCTTTTATTTTGAAGCTCAAGCGCGACTTTTGCAAACATACCCGTTTTTATAAGGCCCGAAGGATTATTTGCTTTCAGTTCCGCAGTAACAACGCGGCTGAGTTCGTCCACGACGGGGCTTATCTTATAAACCTGCGCGTCAAACTTTTTATCTCCGTAAGCTTCAAGCGTAAAATAACCTTTCTGCCCGAGTTTTATTTGGCTTGCGTATCTTTCGGGAATATCCACGGAAATACGAACCTGGTTTTGGTTGACCACAAGCGCTATGGGCGTATTTAAAGTTACGTTATCGCCCGGGTCCAAAAACATTTTGCCGACCACGCCGCTTATAGTTGAGGGAACAACGGCGGGCTCGTAAACCGCGCCGACTTCGTCCCTTTCTATTAAAGCCAGAGTCTGGTTGCGGGAAACGTTATCCCCTTCTTTCAAGACATTTCTTAAAAGCTTCCCCTGAACTCTGGGATAAATTGTCGCTTCTTCCCAGGCTTTTACGGTACCCGTTAAGGGCAAATCCTGAGAAATGTCGCGTTTTTGCACTGTTTGGGCAGTTACGGTAAAAACATCTTTATCCATTTTATCCAATGCGCTTTGGTTGTTTTTTCCGCTGCATGCCGCAAGCAATATTATTGCGGATAATAAAAATACTGACTTTTTCATTTGATTGTAACCTCTTTTCCCACTGCATAATTCAAATCTGATATTGAAGTAAGAACATCGTGCACTGCCTGAACATACTGAAGCTGGGCATCGTGCAAAGATAAGGCGCTGTCGTCAAGATCCAGCCTGCTGGCAAGGCCTGCGCGGTATCTTACGTTTGTTTTGTCAAGATTTTTTGACGCCTGATCTATTGTGTCTTTTGTCGCGGCCACTCTCTGGCGCGCTTCCTGCAAGTTAAGCCAAGCTGTTTTTACGGCTATCCTTACGTCGCGTTTTGCGTCATTGTTTTGCAAAACGGCCTGTTCGTAAGCAAGTTCTTTCTGCCTGACCTGGGACTGAATTTTAAAACCTTCAAACAGAGGAAAGCTTACTTCCAGTCCCGCGTTAGTTCCGTAAGAAGAATTGTTACTGCTCATCGGAATGACAACGGAATCTGACGAACCCGTATACTTTGCGTTTACGAATGCAGAAATTTCGCCGTAGTGATCGGCTTTGGCAACTTTTATCTGTTCCGCAGCTATTTTTACGTTAAGGTCAGAAACTATCAGCTGCGGGCGGTTGGCGTCAGCCATTGAATAAAGTTCGTCCAAAGGAGGAACTTTAATATCTGTAACTTCGCCAATGTCCCACGTAAGATAAAGCGGATCTTCGGGGTCTTTGTTCAAAAGTTTTCTGAGTTTTAAAAGGCCAAGCTCATAATTGTTGCGCGCCTGAATTACGGGCGGCTCATTATTTGAAACCTTAACCTGTTGGTTTAAGACGTCCAAATCGCTTGCCAAACCCTGTCTGTATTTTTCCTGCGCTTCTTTAAGGTGGTCCTTTGAAATATCAAGGTTTAGCTGTTCAACCTGCTGTGTCGCGTGGGCAAGAATAATGCCGTAGCAAAGCGTGCTTACCAGATTTGAAATATTATTCTGCGCTTCTTTCAAATCCAAATATCCGCCCTGCGAATAATACTGGCCTATTTTTATGCCTGCGTTGACCGCGCCGCCCTTCCAAAGCAGCAAAGAAGCCTGAGCAAGCCCGCTTGTGGCATTATCAAGAGAAAAGCGGAAATTCCCCATAGATGTAATTGTACTCTGCGGACGAAGCGCGCGTGTATAACTGCCTGAAAGCTCCACCGAAGGATAAACATAAGACCAATATTCTTTGACCTGCTGATCGTATATCTGGGCGGTCTTCTGCGCTATCAATACGGAAGAGTTTTGCTGCAAGGCCGTGTCTATTGCCTGCTCAATAGTTATTGAGCCTGCCTTATCGGCGGCTTGATCCGTTTTAAAAAGTTCCGCCGTGCGCGCCGTTTTTGCCTGTTCGGCGGCAGACAAAGGTATTGCCGCAGCGATTAAACCAACCGCAGCGACCGCAAATACTTTAACTGCATATTTCATTTAATTGTTTCTCCCTTATAGTCAAGCGCTCTCAAAATCATACGCGCCATGTCTTTTTCATATCCGGGGTAAATTTGAAGTTTCTTGAAATCGTGGCGCAGCGCCAAATGCGCTACGTTTGCCAAAATAAGATGAACCCCAAGCAGCTTTACTTTCGGAGATATCGTACCTTTTTCGCATTCCCTGTCCAAGATATCACCGAATATTCGCAAACCCGTGCCCTCAAATTTCTTTAACCTTTTATAAAAGTGCGGGTTTGAAGCCGCATAACTGTGCAAATTTAAAACAAAATCAGACTGGTCTTTCTTTTTCACGCGGAAAGAACACATATACTTTGAAAATATAAAGATTATAATTTTTTCAAAAGAAGTTTCGCTTTCGGCATAATCCTTCAGCATTTTGCTTGAAGTTTCAATTCTGGTTTTTATCATTTCATAGCAAAGTTCTTCTTTGTCTTTGAAATAATAATAAAGAACGGGTTTTGTAACGCCGCAGTTTTGGGCGATTTCCCTCATTGAAATGCCGACGATTCCTTTCTTTGCCATCAGCTTAAAAGCCTGATGCATTATTTCTTCTTTTTTTATTTCAGTATTCTTTATATTTTTAACGCGCATTATTTATTTACCTACCGGTAGGTATATTTTAACATATACATATATATATGTAAATACCTATATTATGCCGTAAGCGGAGTTCAGGGTTTGCTCGGCAGGGAATTTGCCTTCGTAAAATACGCTTCCAACCTTAAGAAGCAATACGCCGGAAGCATAACGTTTTATAAGTTCGGTATCGTGGCTGGCGCATATAACCGTTTTGCCCTGCGCAGCAAGAGAAGAAAATATCTTAAAAATTTCATTTTTTTGTTTAAGGTCCAGGTGAGAGGTAGGCTCGTCTGCTACCAGCACATCGGGGCCGCAGCTTAAAGCCTGTGCTATAAACACCCGCTGTAATTCCCCGCTTGAAAGCGTAAAAATATTTCTTTGAGCAAGCTCTAAAACGCCTGTCTGCTCCATCGCCTTACGCGCGGCGGCATATTGCGCGGACGAATAATCCTGCCACCATTTAAGCTGAGGATTTGTGCCCATAACCGCAACATCAAGCGCTTTAAAATCAAATGCGCTTTGACTTTCGGCCCCTATAAAGCGCAGGCGCGCGCTGCGTTTTGCAGCTGTATAAAAAGATATATCTTCCCCGTCCAGCATAACCTTGCCAGAGGCGGGTTTCAAAATACCCGCAAGCGTTTTAAGCAAAAGAGTTTTGCCGCTGCCGTTTGCCCCCGCAACGCAGATAAATCTGCCTTTGTCCGCAGAAAAGTTTATATCGTTAAGCAGAGTTTTGCCATCGGCATTCAAAAAGATATTCAAGGCTTTAAGCATCGTAATCCCTTCCTTTGCCTTTAAGCAAAACCCACAGGAAAAACGGCGCGCCGCACAATGAGCACAAAACGCCCTCTGGCATTTGAAACGGATAAAAAATCAAACGGTTCAGCACTTCCGCGCCGACCAAAAAAACCGCACCCGCAAGCGCACCCGCAAAAATAAGAGTTTTTGCCTTAGGTCCCAAAAATATTCTGCAAATATGCGGAACGATAAATCCTACAAAACCTATAAGCCCGCACAGCGCGACGCTGCCCGAAGCCAGCAGAGAAACGCTTGCCAAAATGCCGTAATTAAGAAATTTTGTATCGGCCCCCAGAGCAGACACGCGCTCAGGCCCCAATGCCGCCATATCGCTCTGCCGCGCAAAAAGCAAAGCCAAAACAAATCCGCAAAAAATTACTATCCCCGAAGATACCACCGCAAAAAGCGGGCGCTCGCTTATGCTGCCCAACATAAAAGATAGCATTGAAAGATAATCGGTATGCCTCAAAAGAAGAACCAGAGAAATAAGCGAAGCCAAAAATATATTTACGGCCACGCCCGCAAGAATAATTTTTGCGGAAGAACTTTTACCGCCGATATAAGAAAGAGAGCAAACCAAAAGAGATATAAAAAAAGCGCCGCAGATTATAAACAAATAAAACATCGGGCCGAAGAAAGAAAACCCCAATATCTGGGCCAGCACGGCGCCCGCCGCCCCGCCCGAAGACGTGCCGAGTATATAAGGATCGGCCAGAGAATTCTGCAAAAGGTTTTGAAGCATTACCCCCGCGGAACCCAATGCCGCTCCGCACAAAACCGCGCAGATAAATTTTGAGAATCTGATTTCCAAAATTACTGGACCTGAGCCCAGACCGAAAAGATAAATCAGCGCAAAGGCCGCAAGTAAAAAAACAGTAACCGCATAAAATTTACTTGACCGCATCTGCAATTCCTTTAAGGTAAGGTATATTTCTTATTGCACGCGGAGTGGGACGAGCCAGCAAATCAGGATCGGGCAATTTATAAACTCTGTGAAATTTTACGGCGTTGACATTTGCCGCCCCGGGAAGAGAAGAAAAATCTGCGGTGTCAGGAGCAAGACTTAAAATTATATCGGGGTTTCTTTCCGCAACCGCTTCCCAGGAAGACTGGAAATATTCCTCCCCGATATTATCAAAAATATTTTCCAGCCCCGCGCGACGGAGAATATCAGTTATAAAACTCATATATCCGACAGTCCAAAAATTGCCGTCAATATCAACATATACTTTTGCTTTTACGGGAGTGGCAATATTGCTTATTTTTTTAAGATCGGCAATAAGATTTTTAGAATCTTTACCCGTGTTTGAGGCTATAAAATTTATATTAAAAAATATGTCGTTAATGTTATGCGGATTTGGAACCACAAAAATTTTTATTCCGCTTTCGCGCAACTTTTCCGCAGCGGTATTCGGCAGCCCTTTCCCTGCAAAAACTACATCGGGCGCGGCTGAAATTATGGCCTCAGTATCGGGTGAAAAAGCGTCGCCCATTTTGCGAATTTTCTTTGCAGCATCGGGGTAATTGCAATAATTTGAAACACCTTTAATATCATTTACGCCGAGTTCAAAAAGAATTTCGGTATCAGACGGCAAAAGAGACACCACCCCCGCGTGTTTAATCTGCGGGGGTGAAGGAAGATAGTAATTTTTGTTCTTCAGAAAATAGACAAGACAAAAAATAATTCCGAAGAAAACAAATAATATTTCCAATAATCTTTTATTCATTACTTCAATATCAGTTCAATTTTTTTAAGCTGTTTTTTATCTACCTTTTTATTGCCTGCGAAAATGCTTTCGTACATTGATTCAACGTCCAGCTGTTCTTTTTTAAGCTTTGCAATTTCAGGCACTGCGGCAAGGATAAGTTTTTTTGCCGCGACTTCATTATACTTCATTGTTTCGTTAACTTTTGCGGCGGTAACTTCATCGTTTTCTTTCCAACTGTCATAATCAGTAACCATCGCAGTAAAGCCGTAAGCCAGCCCTGCTTCGCGCGCCAGTTTGGCTTCGGGGCAGCTGGTCATTCCGATTAAACTCCAGCCCATTTGTTTGTGAAATCTGCTTTCCGCGCGGGTTGAAAAAGCAGGGCCTTCCATGCACACCAAAACGCCGCCGTTTGCCGCGTGCACTTTTATTTTTTTTGCCGTTTTAAAAAGGACGTCCTGCACCGCTTCGCAGAAAGGACGCGCAAAAGAAATATGCCCCACTATTCCGCCGCCGAAAAACGTCTGCGGGCGCAAGGTTGTTTTATCAACAAGATTATCGGGAAAAACCAAAGTTGCTGGCGCAAGTTCTTCGCGTAAAGAACCCACCGCGCTGAAAGACAAAATAATTTTTGCACCGAGTTTTTTAAGCGCGTAAATATTTGCCCTGTAAGGCACTTCCGTCGGCAAATATATATGGCGTCTGTTATGGCGCGCAAGAAAACCCACTTTTACAAAACCGATTTTTCCGGTAACTATTTTATCGGAAGGGTTCCCGAAAGGCGTTTTTACAGCCACTTCTTTTTTGTCTTCAAGTTCGTCCAGATTATAAAGCCCGCTGCCGCCTATGATTGCAATATCTATCATAAAAAGTCTCCGTCATACAAAGGAAAATCTTTCAAAAACGCTCTTACTTCAAGCGACACCGCGTGCAGCGCGGCTTCGTCGGTATGATTCAAAATTGCTTTGTCTATAAAGCCGGCAATTTTAACCATATCTTCTTCTTTCATTCCTCTTGTGGTAACGGCAGGCGTCCCAAGACGAATACCGCTTGTTATCATCGGCTTCTGCGGATCATAAGGGATAGTGTTTTTGTTGCAGGTTATGCCTGCTTTATCAAGTGCGATTTCCGCGTCTTTGCCGGTAACGTTTTTGCTTCTCAAATCAACGCTGAAAACGTGGCAGTCCGTGCCGCCTGCGACAATGCGGTATCCGCGTTTATTAAGTTCTGCGCAAAGGCGTTTTGCGTTTGCTTTTATCTGTTTCTGGTAAACTTTAAATTCGGGTTTCAAAGCCTCGCCGAAGCATACTGCTTTTGCCGCTATCACATGCATTAAAGGACCGCCCTGAATACCGGGGAACACGGTTGAGTTTACGGCTTTTAAATATTTTTCTTTGCACAAAATAAGCCCGCCGCGCGGACCGCGCAAAGTTTTATGCGTCGTGGTTGTTACAAGATCGGCATACGGAACGGGTGAAGGATATTCGCCCGCGGCGATAAGGCCCGCATAATGCGCAACGTCGCAAACAAGATATGCGCCGACGCCGTCGGCAATTTTTTTGAGATATTTCCAATCAAAAATTCTTGAATAGTTTGAAGCGCCCGCCATAATAAGTTTAGGTTTTGCTTCATTGACGGTTTTTGCCGCTTCGTCGTAATCTATTTCTTCCGTGTCGCGCCTTACATTCATTGCGACTACTTTAAAAAATTTGCCGCTGAAGTTTAAAGGATGCCCGTGCGAAAGATGCCCGCCGTGCGAAAGGTTCAGGCCCATCACCGTGTCGCCGGGTTTTATCAAAGAAAGATACGCCGCCATATTTGCCTGCGTACCGCTGTGAGGCTGCACGTTTGCGCCTTCCGCTTTAAACAATTCTTTTGCGCGTTCTATGGCAAGCGTTTCAACTTTATCAACGTACTCGCAGCCGCCGTAATATCTTTTTGCGGGGTAGCCTTCTGCATATTTGTTTGTCAGCACGGAGCCTTGCGCCTCCATAACCGCTTTTGAAGCGAAGTTTTCAGAAGCTATCAGTTCTATTCTGTTCTGCTGGCGCAGAGCTTCCTGCATTATAGCCTCGTAAACCGGAGTATCCTGCCGCCTTATATTTTCGTACATAAAAGCCTCCCTGCAAATTGACGCTGAAATTAACCGTAAAAGCACTCAAGTTTTATGAGATATTTTACAAGTTTTTTAATATAATTATATATAAGCAATTATAGCAATTAGGAGAGGACACAAAAAATGGAAAAGAAGACGCAAAAAAGTTTCCTTAAAGAAACGATAAAACATATAGACATAAAGAAGCATAATGTCGTAAAGTTAGTTGACGACATGAAGTATATGGCTTATACCTCCAGAGATTTAAACCGCGCCGCGAACATTTATGACATGATGCTTAAAGATAAAGATTGCACTATCTTTTTGTGCATCGCTGGTTCTCTCATTTCCGCCGGCATGAAACAAATTGTGGTGGATATGATACAAAACAACATGGTTGATGCAATCGTATCAAACGGTGCAAACATGATTGACCAAGACTTCTTTGAAGCTTTGGGATATAAACACTACAAAGGCGATCCGTATTACGCAGACGATAACCTCCTGCGCGATCTCCACATAGACAGAATTTATGATACCTACATTAACGAAGACGAACTTAAAGTCTGCGACGAAACAGTAAAGAAAATTGCAGACAGTCTTGAACCCAGGCCTTACAGCTCAAGAGAATTCCTTTATGAAATGGGCAAATGGCTTGAGAAAAATAAAAAAGGCAAAGACAGCATTCTTTACAACGCTTACAAAAAAGGCGTGCCTGTATTTGTCCCCGCATTTTCAGACTGCTCGGCAGGTTTCGGTTTTGTAATGCACCAGACCGAACGCCCTACCAACCATATGTCTTTGGACAGCGCAAAAGATTTTCTGGAACTTACCAAAATTAAAATTGCCGCAAAACAGAGCGGTATTATGATGTTCTCGGGCGGAGTTCCGAAGAACTTCGTGCAGGATACCGTCGTCGCCGCAGAATCTTTGGGCAAAGACGTTCCTATGCACAAATATGCGGTACAAATAACCGTTGCCGACGTAAGAGACGGCGCTCTTTCAAGCTCAACCTTAAGAGAAGCGTCCTCATGGGGCAAGGTTTCAACCGCGCTTGAGCAAATGGTCTACAGCGAAGTTACGCTTGCGGCCCCGTTGATTATCGCATACGGCTACCACAAGAAAAACTGGAAGAACAGAAAGCCCAAAAATTATGAGCAGTTCCTTATCAATGAAGATAAAAAAGTTGCAAGCTTAAAAAAATCTTCCAAAAAATAATTGATGAAGAAACTGATAATTTCTTTATTGCTTCTTATCTGCCCGTTGGCCCAGTGCCTCGGGCAGATAAGCATTTCTGGGGTAACGGGAAACGACGGTTATTCCGTACTCAGAACCTCTTTGGCGGCTGAAGTTCCGTTTGTGCCGGGGCTCAGCGTTACTCCGGGGTATTCGGTTTACCAAAAAGACGGAATGCAAACGATGTCGCAGTATTCTTTGGGAGCGGGGTTAAAACTGCCGCTTATAAATCTGGCGAAGGCGGAAGTCAGCGGCGGATATATCCCCAAAGCAAACGGATATTCAAGTTACTTTTACGACATCGGCGGTGCGCTGGACCTTGAAACTTTATTTTTGGGCCTCCTTCCTACCGATGATTTGCAGCTCGGCGGCGGAGTAAAAAACACTTTCCATTCTTATTACAATCCCGATCAAGAAATACGCGAAACAGACCTTCACGCTTCACTGTCTCAAAAAACAGGGGATTTTGAATCTTCCGTTAATTTCAGCAAAGCAATTTCTTATTCCAAAGAAACAAAAGATTTTTCCCCTCCGTGGCTGGACGTCAAAAATTTTACCGCGGTGTACAGCGGATACCTTGATTACAGCGCAGGCGCAAACGCAAGTTACACTTTAAAATTCCTCAGGCCTTACGTGTCTTATAATTTTCTAAAAACAAAGAATACCGACTTCAGCACGGATAACGCACAGGCCGGAATAGTGATAAAATGTCTTATGGTTGAATTAAACGCAGCGATGGAATGGTTTAACTTTACGCGCAATACTGCGCAGAGAAAATCTTTCTTCTCGCTTACTGCGGGGGTTTCGTTTCCATGATGCAAGAAAAAACTGCTGACATTGTTTTGTTCGTACAAAGGCTTTTGGTTTCCGCCGCGCTGATTTATCTTACCACGGGGCAGGCGCTTTATTTCGGCGCATTTGCGCAAAATGCGGCCGCGCTGGGCATTCCGTACGCGGGGATTTTTTGCCTGCTGCTCATCGTATGCCAATTTGTATGTTCTTTTTTAATACTTACGGGCATTGCATTCAGATACGCCAACTTTATTATGGCGGCATTGTGCATTGCGGGCGGGGTTTTGTTTTTTGCGGGTAATTTTGACAAAATTGCCGTTGTAAGTTCACTTCTGGCGCTGGCTTTGTTTATCGGCTTTATGATAAGCGGGCCTGGCATCATAAGCCTGCAATACCTTATAAAAAAGCTGAAAGAACGCAAGAATAAAAACCGCTTGCCCAGACACTGATTTCAACCCCGCTTAACGGCGGGGTTTTTTGTATGCTAAAATAGCTTTACGGGGGTGCGTTATGAAAAGAATAGTATTGCTCCGCCACGGGCAGAGCGCCTGGAACCTTGAAAATAAATTTACAGGCTGGACGGACGTTGACCTGACGCCGCAAGGTATAGAAGAGGCAAACCGCGCGGGCGAACTGATGAAAAAGGAAGGCTTTGCTTTTACAAAAGCCTATACTTCCTATTTAAAGCGGGCGGTTAAAACGCTTAACTGCGTGCTTGATAAAATGAACCTTGACTGGATTCCCGTTGAAAAAACATGGAGACTTAACGAAAAGCATTACGGCAACCTTCAGGGTTTAAATAAAGCAGAAACCGCCAAGAAATACGGCGATGCACAAGTGAAACTTTGGCGCAGAAGTTACGACGTAGCGCCAGCTCCGCTTGAACCTGAAGATCCGCGCAACCCGCGCTTTGAAGCCAGATATGCGCAGGTTCCGCCTGCCGAACTGCCAGCCACGGAATCTCTGAAAGATACCATCGCAAGGATTTTGCCTTATTGGAAAGAGGTAATCTTCCCCGAGCTTGATAAAACAGATGAAATATTGGTGGTTGCGCACGGCAACAGCTTGCGCGGGATAGTTAAATATTTAAAGAATATCCCGGACGAGAATATTGTAAGCCTGAACCTGCCTACAGGGGTTCCTTATGTGTTTGAGTTTGACGGCAGACATAATCTTACAAAAGATTATTTTTTGGGCAATCCCGAAGAAATAAAAAAGCTTATGGAAGCTGTGGCAAACCAAGCTAAAAAATAAAATTAAGATAATTTAAAAAGCCGCGGCAATAACCGCGGCTTTTTTGTTAAGAAAAAAATATAAGATACTTTCGGAATAAATAAAATCTAATTCTTTTTAAAATTCAAAATCCCGTCCGAAGTTTTGAGCGTTTGCATATTGCCGCTTGTCTCTATACCTTTATAAGAATAAGAAAGTTTGCCGTCAGCTTCTCCGGTGTAAAATTGCCCGTCTCCGCCGTACCACGGATCGGCGGAACTTACCCCGCAAACTTTTTGCAACGGCCAAAGCATGACAGGCTTAATGCCGCGCGCGGAAATAAGGCTTACCGTATCGTCGGAAGGTACGCCGTAAGGGATATAAATTTGTTTTACCTTAATATTATCCAAATCTTTAAGACCGTAAGCCGCACTCGGGCTGAGCGAATTTAAAAATAAGCAATCTATTTTACTGCGGCCCGATGCAAGCACCGCCCTTGATAAAGTTTTTGCGTCCGTTCCGCCGCCGATTACTATAATTTTGCCTTTTCCTTTTGACACAACAGAATAATTATAGCGTCCGCGCAGAATATAAATGCCGTCTTTGTCCGCAATAAATCCGCAAATTATTAAGCCGCACGCAAGAGCGGCGCAGGAAACGCAAAATATGAATTTCTTTTTTATTATCGGATAATTCATCACCGCAAAAAGCACAACGTAATAAGCCGCCACGCTCCAGGCGGAAAACGCGCCCGTTGCTATTTTGGAAATATAAAAACCGGAACAATACTCAACCACTGAAGTAAAAAATATCAGCAGCATTTTAAGCAAGAATACCGCAGCTTTAAATATTAAAGCGATGCGCGCAAAAGACAAAAGCCAGACGATAAAACCGCCGGCCATAATAAATCCGCTCATCGGCACCAATATGATGTTAGAAAATACCGCGCTAAGCGAAACCTTATAAAAATAATTTGTAAACACGGGCATAAGCGCGGCCTGCGCGGCAAAGGAAACAAAAAAAGTTTCCAAAATAAATTTTACGCTTTTGGGAAAATGCGGATTAAGTTTAAAATTTGCGGCAAGCAAAATTATTGAAAGCGCCGCCAGAAAGGACATCTGAAATCCGACGTCAAAAATACTCTGCGGATTAAAAACCAAAATGGCAAGAGCCGCAATCACAAGGCCTTGCAAAACCCCGCTTTTTCGCCCGATTATAAAACCCGCCGTTGAAGATAAAGTCATAATATACGCACGGACAAGCGGGGGATCCGCCCCTGCAATAAGCGTATAAAAGAAAGCCAAAAACAAAGCAAGCGCGGCCGAAGAAAGCCTGCCAAGCCCGAACAAGGCGCACAAAAAATATACAACAATCGTAACAAAACCGACGTTGCTGCCGCTTGCCACCAACAGGTGCATTGCCCCGCTGTCCTGAAAGGCGGCGTTAAGCCCTTTGTCTATATTGCCTTTCTCGCCTATCGTTATACCCGCAAGAACAGGCGCAAGACGCGGACCAAAATTATCGTTAAAGACGTCCAGAATATTTGCGCGGACTTTTGAAATTATAACCCAAAAAGAAGAATATGTTTCTGCTTCGTACAATTCTTTTATTGAACTCTGGCAAAATATTTTGCGTCTGGCCAGATATTTTGACCAGTCAAAACTGCCAAAGTTATCATCAGGTTCGGGATTGCGCAAAGTGCCTTCAAAAGAAATTTTCTGGCCGCGCAAAACTTTGCAATTTTCACAGTCTGCATAGATAAGTCCGTGCACTGCAATGCCGTCGGCCTTTTGAGTTTTAACTACAAAAGACTGCCCCTCTCCGCGCGGCTGGGAAAATGATTTTACAATGCCTTCAATATTGTGCCGCTCACCGTCTGCATAATAAGAAATATCCCCTTTGGGAGCAAGGGGAATTTTTAAAAACAGTGCAAGGCACAATGAATAAATCAGGAGAATTAAAAACAGAGGCCTTTTATAAAAGGAAATGTGCATTTATAATTTTGTGCGTCCTTTGAGGGAACGAGAAAGGGTAAGCTCGTCTATATAATCTATGTGTCCGCCAAGGGGCATACCGTAACCTATGCGCGTAACTTTATCCACAAGGCCGCGCAGAACATCGGCAATATAAAGAGCGGTTGTTTCGCCTTCAGTATCGGGGTTGGTGGCAATAATAACTTCTTTGACGGGTTCTTTTGCGTTTTGAATTCTGATTATAAGCTCTTTAATTCTCAGCGCATCGGCGGTTTTGCCGTCCATCGGAGAAATTGAACCCTGCAAAACGTGGTAAAGTCCGTTAAAAATTTTGGTTTTTTCTATAGCTTCTATATCCTGCGTTTCTTCTACCACGCAGAGGACCGAAGAGTCGCGTGAATCGTCGCTGCAAATTTCGCAAAGGCCGTCGCCTTCGCTGTATGCAAAGCATTGCGGGCAATAGTGAACTTTGCTGCGCATCTTAAGCATAGCGTCGGTAAATTCGGCGACTTCGCCTTCTTCCGCACGCAAAAAGTGCAAAGCAAATCTTTCCGCCTGGCGCGGACCCACACCCGGCAAACGGCGAAACGCTTTTACAAGCCTGTCATAACTTTTCATAAGTTAAACGGATTCAACGACCTGTCCCTGAAAGATATCCAAAATTTCTTTTGCCGCGCCGCTTACGGGTTTTTGCTCGGCGGCAGGTTTTAAATCTGCTGAATAATCACCGGCTAAAAACGGCTGCTCTTTGCTAATAGGGCCGTCGGCTTTCTTTTCCGCCGCGGCGGCTACAGGAGCAGATTTTGCAACGCTTATCGGCTCTTTTACCGCTTTAGGCGCAGCTTTAGGTTTCTGATAAAATACCGTCGGTTTTATAGGCGCGGGAGCAGCGGCTGTTTTTGAAGAATCAAAAACTATTTCAAATTTCAGAGGAGCCGAAAAAAGCTTTAAGGCCAGCCCCTGCAAATCGTTTATCCTGCGCTGAAGAGTAGTTTTTAAAAAATCGTCATTCTGTTTTACTTTCAAAGTCCACTTGGCGGGATTTTCAAAACTCACGGGCAAATCGCGGACCATTTCGTAAAGAAACGGAAAAGACGCCGTAAGACCTTTTTTGAATTGTTCCCACATCTGCGGGCAATCGGCCGAAGAAAACTTTGCGGAAGAAACGGGCTCAACGGCGGGTTCTTGTTCCGCAACCGCAACAGGCGTTGATACCGCTTCCGTTTTAACCGCGGGCTTTTGGACAGCCTCTGCGGAAAAAGAAGAAGTTTCCTCGTGTGTTTTTACTGATTTTTTATAAATTCTTGCGCTCATAGTTTTGGAAGCGGGTTTTGAGCCAGAATCGTCTTCTTCGGAAGAAGCCGATTTTTCCAAAGCTTCAAGCCTTGATACAAAATTTTCTATATCTATGCTGTTTTCCATTATTGAAAACAGACCGGCTTCCGCAAGCAAGGCGGGAGTATCGGAATATTTAACTTCGTCTATCAATTTTGAAATCTTGCGGGTCAGCCCTGCAAGAAACGCGGGGGAAATACCTTCAAGGCAATCTTTTGCGCCTTTAAAAGGTTCTTTTCCCGCGCCCATTGAAAAGTAAAAAACCTCGCCCAAAGTATCTTTCAAATCTTTTATAAGACTTAAAGAATCAAAGCCTTCGCTCTGCACGGTTTCAAAAACCTGATGCAAAGCCTTTCCGTCTTTATTTATGACGGCTTTAAGCGCGTTTTGTATCAAATCCTGCGGCAAGATGCCCAACATTTCGCTTACAAGTTCTTTGTCCACTTTGCCGTTTGAAAAAGAAATTGCCCTGTCAAAAATCGTAAGCGCGTCCCTTAATGCTCCGCCTGCGCTTTTGGCTATTATTTTAGCGGCGGATTCTTCAAGGTCTATGCTTTCGGCCTCGGCCAATTCCAAAAGGTGGGAAGAAATTTGTTCTTCGGTTATGGGTCTGAAACGGAAAGTTTGGCAGCGCGAAGCTATTGTCAGCGGCACTTTATGCAGCTCGGTTGTGGCCAATATAAATACGACGTGCGCGGGCGGTTCTTCTATGGTTTTTAAAAGCGCGTTGAAAGATGAAGAAGAAAGCATATGTACTTCGTCCAGAATGAAAACTTTATATCTGTCCCTGCCCGCGGCAAGAGCCACGGTGTCTATTATGGCTTCTCTGACGCGCTCAACCTGCGTATTGCTTGCGGCGTCCAGTTCAAGAACGTCCATATCTGAAGAATCTGCAATTTCCGTGCATTGCGGGCATTTGCCGCACGGTTCGGCGGTGGGTTTATCATTGCCGTTACCGGTACAGTTTAAAGCTTTTGCAAGTATGCGGGCGGTTGTTGTTTTGCCGCAGCCGCGCGGACCGTAAAAAAGATAAGCATGGGCTATTCTGCCCGATTTAACGGCATTCATAAGCGTCTTAGACACGCTTTCCTGCCCTACTACTTCTTCAAAAGTCTGGGGGCGGTATTTATTGGCTAAACTTGTATAAATTTTCTGTTTAGAATTATCATTACTGTCAAACATTTCCATATTCCTATAATAATAAATTAAAAGAGCACCTGCAAAAGATTGTTATACCTTAATTAGTTATTTGATAGAATTTTGTTTAGGTTTGCTTAAATATCATGCTAAATAAGATATTTAAAGGAGAAAATTGTATGAAGAAACAAATATCGGTTTTCTTGGTTTGTTGTATCTGCAGTATGACATTATATGCGTCAGCTGATAAAAAGCAGACACCTAAAATGACGGGTGAACAAGCGATGCAAAAGATATTTACAAGCTATAAAAAGCAATATAAAAAAGGGATAAACCTTAAAGTTAAAGAAATACCCTATTACAATAATATTCCTTTAGAATATATGGCCATAGAAAGAGGACTGTTTATAGGTTGCCTTGGCAATGAATGCTGGCCATACGGGAAGGAAACCTATGAAAAAGGCAGTAGGTTCCTTGATACGGAAAAATTACAAGAAGCTTTTCCCAAAGATAATATGGCCGCAACAGAAATTGAAGATGCAAATGATTGCCTTGGCAAAGAATACATAGGCGGCATAAGCGGGCAATCGGGAAACAAACTTAACAAGAGCACTTTTACATTGGATAAATTTGAGGAAACCTCAAATACGTATAAGTTTATCTTTAATACGACCTGCGTAAGCAAATGCGAAAACTGCACCGACAGAGCTGATAAAACTTATACGAACACTGAAACGCGCATTTATAATAAGAAACACTTTTTCCCTGTTGAAATTACAATAAGCAACGGCAATGCCTTAAGAAAAGTAACATACGAAAGAACGAAATAAGTGTCGGCGATAAAGAAAGACGGTAATTTATAGCCGTCTGGAAATATGGTAAAATTCATATAGGTGAAGTATTTTACTAGGGCAGTTGGCGCAGTGGTAGCGCGTCCGCCTCACACGCGGAAGGTCACAGGTTCGAACCCTGTACTGCCCATTTTATAACCTCCAAAGGATTAAAAATATGGATTTCTCTTTGGTCTTAAACTTCTTCATAGCAGTTCTTGCAATACTCAACCCGATCGGCAACATTCCTATATACTTAGAGCACGTTAACATGGATTCTAACCCTGTACAGGAAAATATTGCCAAATTGATGGCTGTAGCAATCTTTGTTCTGATTATTTTCTTTTATTTCACGGGGCAGCCGTTCCTGAGAATGTTCGGAATTACGATTCCCGCATTCAGAATTGCCGGAGGCATATTGATTATGATGATCGGTATCCGTATGCTGCACGGCAAGCCTAAGTTTGAAAACGAAAGTCTGCAGACTTCGCCGACGAATATACACCCTTTCGCACAGGCAAAAAGAAGAATCAGCAGCATTATAGTGCCCGTGGCAACGCCTATATTTGTAGGTCCTGGCGCAATTACCACAGTAATTTTGTATTCTCAGAGGGCGCACGGTATGCTGACAAATATCGGAATGATTATCGCTTTGGCAATAGTATGCGCAATAATCGGCACGGTATTATATCTTTCCAGATTTATGTTCAAAGTTCTGGGAACAAACGGCATGCAGATAGTTTCGCGCTGTATGGGTCTGATTCTTTGCGCTATTGCCGTACAGTTCGTTATAGACGGCTTTGCACAGCTTCTGCCGGGGATTTTAAACCCGCTCTATACTCAGGGATTAAGTTAAAATTTACGAGCAAATGATGAACCGCCTGCCCTATAAAAGGGCGGGCGATTTTTTATTTTAATATAATTTAATGTATGGAACAGTTTAAATTATCCTCTCCTTTCAATCCCGCGGGGGACCAGCCTAAAGCCATAGACGATCTTATAAAAAACATTCAAGACGGCAAAAAAAGGCAAACCCTGCTTGGAGTTACGGGATCGGGCAAAACGTTTACCATGGCAAACGTTATAGCAAAACTTAACAGGCCGACGCTTATAATGTCGCCTAACAAAGTTTTGGCCGCGCAGCTTTACGGGGAATTCAAACAGTTCTTTCCTGAAAATGCGGTGGAATATTTTATTTCTTATTACGATTATTACCAACCCGAAGCCTATCTCCCGCAGACAGATTCCTATATAGAAAAGGACGCGGACATCAACGAACATATAGAAAAGCTGCGTCTGAAAGCCACGAACTCGCTTCTCAGCAGACGCGACACTATAGTGGTGGCTTCCGTATCTTCAATTTATAACATAGGCTCGCCCGAAAGTTTCCAAAAAAGAAGAATTTTCCTCAAAACCGGGGAAATTCTCACAAGAACCGAATTTACGAAACATTTAATAAAAATACAGTACGAAAGAAATGAAATGGAATTTATTCAGGGCCGCTTTCGTATGAGAGGCGCATTTGTTGACGTTTTCCCGCCGTACAGCCAGGACGCGCTGCGCGTTGAGCTTGAGGGCAACAGAATAAAAAGCATACGCGCAATAAACCCGATAAGCGCAGAAACGATAAGCGATATAGAAGAAGTGTGGATATCTCCCGCGAAGCAATTTGCTTCCGACGATGACAAAATTCAGGAAGCTATTGATTCCATAAGGCAGGAATGCGACGAACGCATAAAATTTTTTGAAAAAAGCGGCAAACTGCTTGAAGCCAACCGCATAAAACAAAGAACGGCTTACGATTTGGAAATGTTAGGGCAAACGGGTTTTTGTTCGGGTATAGAAAATTATTCAAGACAACTTGAAAGACGCCCTGAAGGAAGCAGACCGTTTTGCTTGTTTGACTACTTTAAACGTTACGGTGATTTTTTGGTTTTTATAGACGAAGCGCACGTTGCAGTGCCGCAGATACGCGGAATGTATAACGGCGACAAGGCAAGGAAACAGGTATTGATAGATTTCGGCTTCCGCCTGCCGAGCGCGCTTGATAACAGACCTTTGAAATTTGCAGAATGGGAAAGCCTGCTTCCCAGCACGGTTTTTGTTTCAGCAACCCCGGGGCCTTACGAACTGACGGCCAGCGGCAATAACATCGTTGAGCAAATTATACGCCCGACAGGGTTGGTTGACCCGCCCGTTATAATCAGGCCCGCAGACGGGCAAATAAAAGACCTTTTGGAAAGGATACAGCAAAAAGTCGCGCGCAAACAGCGCAGCCTTGTTTTGGCGCTGACCAAAAAAACGGCGGAAGATTTATCCTCTTTCCTGCTTGAAAAAGGCATCAAAGCGCGCTACCTGCACAGCGGCATTGACGCTTTGGAAAGAATAGACATACTTAAAGATTTTAAACAGGGAGAATTTGACGTTCTTGTCGGCATAAACCTGCTGAGAGAGGGCATAGATATACCGCAGGTGGGCCTTGTAGCGATATTGGAAGCCGATAACGAAGGCTTTTTGAGGAACGAAACTACACTCATACAAATATCGGGCCGCGCCGCAAGAAACGTTGAGGGCGAAGTTGTTTTGTACGCTCAGCGTGAAACCCCGTCAATCAAATATGCAATCGGAGAAATGGACAGAAGGCGCGCCATACAGGAAGCTTATAACAAAGAACATCATATAACGCCCAAAACCATACAGAAAGCAGAAGTTGAAATGAAAGAGTTTGAAGACGACAGCAAGACCTCCGGCCTCAACCTGATACACACTTTAAGCGACACCCTCCCCCAGGCCAAAAACCTGCCGCTTATGATAGCGGAAACGGAAAAACAAATGATTAACGCGGCCGATAATCTTGACTTTGAACTGGCCGCAGAACTGAGAGACAGGCTGTTCCAGCTGCGCGATATGGCGGTAGCTTCGGGCGGGAAGAAAAAAACCAAAAGAAAAGGAAAATAATAAATGGAATTTCACTTTAAAATAAACAGAATTATAGAACTTGAAGAGACGTCCTCCACGCAGGACGTCGCAAAAGCCTTGGCGGAAACTTCTTCCCTTGAAGACTGCGTTCTTGTGCAGGCCCGCCGCCAAAGCGCAGGCAGAGGCCGCTACGACAGGACATGGGACGCAAAAGACGGCGGACTTTATATGAGCCTTCTTCTTAATCCGGGAAAAAGAGAAAGCAATACTGCCGATTTGAGCATAAAAACAGGCCAGGCGGTTGCATTGGCATTAAAAGAACTTTACGGCATTAAAACAAAAATAAAATTGCCAAACGATGTCCTTGCACTTTACGGCAAAGAATACAAAAAGATATCCGGTATATTGATAGAAACCGCCTTCAGCAGCGGCAACCTTGACTGGCTGATAATAGGAATAGGCGTAAATCTTAACAATCAGATAAACCGCTCCGTAAACGCCGTCAGCGTAAAGCAAATTACAGGTGAAAAAACAGATATAAAAGCATTCAGAACCGTTTTATTAAAACATTTTTCCGAAAAATATTTGCAGTGGAAAATGAATAACATAAACTGAAATATGTTTTGCCGCGCGCTGTGAAAAATGGAAATTTCTTGCGTATATAAGTCAAAAACTTTCCGAAAAAATATTTTTATATTTGAACCCAGCCCGCAATTTTACGCACAAAAAAGCCGCCTTATAAGGGCGGCTTTTGCTTAGTAAAAACTACGCTTAATAATCCCCCATCGCCTTCTTAACTTTTTCAAGCAGCACGCTGGTGCGGAAAGGCTTAAAGCAAAAATCCTTAATCTGCGGGTGGCCCATAAACATTTTTTCCGCTTCTTCCAAAGCAGAAACAACTATGATGCCAGTAGCAGATAAATCTTCGTCTTTTGCCATAGCGTCGGCTATTGCTTTACCGTCTACCCCCGGGAGCATAATATCAAGCAACACCAAATGCGGCCTTACGCTTTTTATCAGCGACATCGCATTGCGTCCGTTATCGCAAAGGTACACTTCGTACCCGGCGCGCGTGAGAATCATATTTAAAAGTTCAAGTATGTCGCGCTCGTCTTCTATAATAACAATGCGTTTTTTGAGTACACCTGTCATAAAAGAAATCTTCCTCCTGTTAAATTTATATAATACATTAAATAAAGAGAGCATTTTTGCATTAAATAAGCAATGCTTTTCATATATTATACTTTTTTAGATTTTACCTATGAACACTACAGATTTCAGAGCCTCCGTCTGGCAAACCCTGATTAAATTTGAAAAACAAAATGCGTTTTTCAAGCCGAAGATTTCCGTGCTCGTCGGGCTTTCGGGCGGGGCTGACTCCGTAACCCTGCTTCATTTTGTAAAACAAATGTCCGTAAAAAAACATTTTAACGTTTATGCCTGCCACGTACATCACGGCCTGCGCGCGGGCACTGCCGACAGGGATGCAAAATTTGCGCGTGATATCGCAAAAAAACTTGACGTGCCTTTCATTCTCAAAAAAGTAAACGTAAAAGCTTTAGCAAAAAAAGAAAACCTCAGCACGGAACACGCGGCCAGAAAAGCGCGTTACGCCGCGCTTGAGCAGGCGGCAAAACATTTCGGTTGTACAAAAATAGCTTTGGCGCATCACGCCGATGACCATGTGGAAACTATCTTCTTAAATATGCTGCGCGGAACGAAAGCAAAAGGACTTTTGGGCATTCCCGTAACGCGCAAACTTGGAAAACTGCAAATTATCCGCCCGCTTCTGTGTATAACAAAAAAAGAAGTTCTTGCATATATAAAAGCCAATGATTTAAGTTTTATTACGGACGAAACAAATTTTGACGATACTTATACCAGAAACTGGGTCCGCACCGTCCTGCTGCCTATGCTTGAAAAGAAACAACCTCAAATAAGGAAACACCTGCTGGAAATGTCAAAAGACTTAAGCAAATATATCAAGAACGCTTAAAATCCCCGTATATTGCTTTGCTTCCGACGCAACAAGCCCGCGCTTTATAAAACCGAAAGTATAAGTTTCATCGGCTTTTACCGGACGCTCAAGATATTTTGCGCCAGAATCCATATTTATCCCTGTCGGACCGTCTATGCTGATTATCCTGCGGGAAGAATTTATTAAATCTGCAAGCTGCTGGTAAATTGAACGCGGCTTATACCCGCCTGCTCCAAGCCCCAGAAGAGCGTCAACCGCAACAAAAGCTTTTTTAAAATCAGGCGCGGCTTTAAAGCCGTCTTCTGCAAGAGTAATATTAACCCCGGCCGAAGAAGCCGCAATTCTTTTTGTTTCCGTAAGTGGTTTGAAATCCCCGTTTTCTCCGGGCACGGCAAAACAGAAGCAGGGAATATCCTGTTCGGCAAGTCTGCGGGCGATGACAAAACCGTCTCCGCCGTTTCCCCCGGGGCCGCAGAAAATGCAGGCAAAATTTTCTTCTTCGGGCTTAAAATAAGAAGCTATTTTTGAAGCGCAGGCCTCTCCCGCTCGCTCCATAAGTTCGGAAGCGTCGGCTTTGGAAGCCATATAGGCTCTTTCAAAGTCCTGCATTTCTTTGACGGAAACTGTTTTAATCATTTAAGGATAAGCCAAAAAATAAAAGATATCAACGCAAACCCCGCCGCAAAAAAGAATACCGCGGACGGAATCACGGAAATTGCCAACGCAAAAAAGCTGCGTATCTTGCCCAGTCCGTAAACGCGCTGCATCATAAACAAAATAAACATAAGCTGCAAAATCAAGATTGCAATAACTATCAGCCACCTGATTGCCGCAAGCTGCGGAATGGCGGAAGCCATAAGCGCAAAAGCAACCAGAAGAGCTTTTGTAAATTCTGAAAGGCCGAGCAGTATAAACAACCCGACGGCGTTGCCTTTGCCTGTAGTAAGTTCCAAAAACAAATGCGCGCTGGCCGCAAAGAAAAACCCCAGCCCGAGATTAAATATCAGGAATCCGACAAATCCCATAAAAAGCCAGAACACGCTTATGGTGCCGCCGCCTTCAATGCCGCACATCATCATCAGGCTGAGCGCGCCGATTACGTATCCCCAGATTGCGGTGCGGACTTCCTTTTTGGAAATCATATCCGCAAAAACCTGCGCGGGATTTTTTGCCAAATCAAAAAATTTATCAAGAAATGTCATATAAGTAATCCTTAATAAGTCCACAAATAATAGACTTTGGGGGAGGCGGCCTCCTGCAATTTATTGAGCCCCAGTTTGCTGTCCATACCCGAAGACAGCATAAGCAAATCCATAAGACTGTTTATGCCCGTGCCCACAAATTTGGGGTCTTTAATACCCGCTTTTACAAAATAATCTTTTGCTTTTTCTTCGCCGCCTAAATCGTCTATCAGGCCCAAAGCTTTCGCCTGCGAACCGGTAAACACGCGCCCGTCGGCATAATTCTTAAGATTATCGGGGTTGACCGCCTTCCTGTTGGCGGCTACCACACCGAAAAATTGTTGATATGTATCGTCAATCATCTGCTGAAGAAGCAGGGCTTCTTCTGGCGTCATAGGGCGGAAAGCCGAACCTATATCTTTATGTGCGCCTGACTTTATGGGCTGCACTTTGATACCCAGTTTCTGCATAAGGCCTTCAACGTTTGCACCTTCCATTATTACGCCGATAGAACCCGTTATTGTCCCCGGCTGGGCGACAATTTTGTCCGCAGCCATTGCAACGTAAAATCCGCCGCTTGCCGCGACGTCGCGCATAAGCGCGACAACAGGTTTCTTTTTGGACTTAAAATACAAAATTGAATTATAAATATCCTGGACCGATGCCACCGTGCCGCCAGGGGAATTGATATCAAGCAAAAGGCCTTTTATTTCTTTTTTATCGGCAAGCGTTCTTATGCGTTTTGCTATGGAAGAAGCGCTGACTTTTGAGCCGAAACCGGAATCAGATCCTTCCTCTATAACGCCGCGGATTTTGATTACGGCAACGTTATTTTGCCTTGAAGAAAATTTCAAAATTGAGGAAGAATCCGAAGAATCGGCTTCAACCGCAGGCTTAGACGCCTGTTTCAAGCCGCCGCTCAAAATCAGATATAAGCCGCTGAGCATTGAAATTACAAAAGAAAAAACAAAAATCATCACAAGACTTTTGACGAATTTTCCGCCGCAGTCTTTATTTTCCTGCTTTGGTTCAGACATCGGCGCCTGAGGTTTTTGCCCTGCCGTATTTAAATCATTATTTTCTGTCATTTAAATCCCCTTCCGCCCTATTGCGCGGGATAAATAAATTATAGCAATAAATGGTACAATTATTTTTTAAAGGGAGGCCGTATGTTAAACGGAATTTTACCGGCGCTCATTACGCCTTTCAAAGATGACAAAATTGATTTTGAATCACTTGAAAAATTGATAAACAAACATCTTGCCTCCGGCGTCTGCGGTTTTGTGCTTTTGGGCACTACGGCCGAAACGCCCGCTTTAAGCGACAAAGAAAAAGACGAAATTTTAAAGTTTTCCACAGGGATTATAGGCAAAAAAGCCAAAGTTGTAATCGGCGTCGGAAGCAACAGCACGCAGGTTACGCTTAGGAATATTGATATGGCAGCCAAATATTCCCCCGATATGGTTCTGGTCGTAACTCCTTACTATAACAAACCAAATTTAAGCGGAATGATTGCGCATTTTCAGGCTGCCGCAAAAGCGGGAATACCGATAATGCTTTATCATATACCCGGCAGAACCGGTCAGAAGCTGAGCGTCGGATTTTTTGACAAATTGCTCGGCGCAGTTCCGCAGATAAAAGCCGTAAAAGAATCGGATTACGATATCGCGCGCGTTACGGAAATGGCCGTCAAATTCGGCGGCAAAAGGATTGAATACGTCTGCGGCAACGACGACCTTTGGCCGATTTTTCTGGCTCTGGGCGGCAAAGCGCTGATAAGCGCGGCGGGCAATTCTCTTACGCCGGCGTTTGTCAAAATCCACAAACTTTTTATGCAGGGCAAAACACAGGAAGCCATGGCAGTCTTTGCGGCGGCTTACCCGCTGATTAAGGCAAGCTTTTATGAAGTTAACCCGACCTGCCCCAAATATATCTTGGAAAAACTTGGCATATGCTCGCAGCAGGTCCGTTTGCCTCTGGGGCAAATTTCCGAAGAAACAAAAGAACAAATTGATACCATTTTTGAACACACCGACAGGAAACTGATGATATGAACAATGTCTGCGTATTAAAGTTCGGCGGGAATACCCTTGCCAACAAAGAAAAGATTTTGCTTGCCGTAAACCTGATAAAGCAACGCTGCCAAAACGGGTTTTTGCCCGTGGTAGTCGCCTCCGCAAACGGCAATATGACGGATATCCTCCTTGATAACGCTTATTCTTTGAGCGCAAACCCCAACAAACGCGAGCTTGATATGCTTATAACAACGGGTGAGCGTATAAGCGTTGCTTTGCTTTCCATCGCGCTTAACGAAGCGGGAATACCCGCAGTTTCTCTGACGGGTTCGCAAATAGGCCTTGTAACCACCACCCAGCACGCGGGCGCCGAAATAACAGGCCTGCGCGGGGACAGACTTATAAAAGAATTGGAAAAGAAACATATCCCGATAGTTGCGGGCTTTCAGGGCATCGGCGAAGATAAAGAAATTACCACTCTTAAAAGGGGCGGTTCGGACGTTTCCGCCGTTTTTATTGCCGACCGCTTGGGCGCGGATCACGTGGAAATGATTAAAGACGTTGACGGCGTGTATAACAAAGACCCCAACAAAAATAAAGACGCGCAGAAATTAAACTTAATGGATTTTGACGTGATGTATAAACTTGCCCTTGAAGGGGCAAACGTGCTTCACCCCGACGCAATCAAACTTGCGAAAGAAAAAAATATAGAGATAAGAATAATTTATTATAAAACGGGCGAAGTAGGGACAATTATAAAATGAAAACAATAGGCGTATACGGAGCAAACGGCAGCGTTGGCCGCCTGATGCTGAAAGAACTTGCAAGAATGAAAACTAAAGCCGAAGTTAAACCTTTCGGCAGAACAGATACACCCCAGACGACGGATATCGCCATACTTTGCACCGACGACGAAGTCAGTTACGAGCTGGCCGCAAAAGTTAAAGGCAAAGCAAAATACGTAATTGATATGTCGGCCAAATTCCGTATGTACCCCGACGTTCCTTTGGTAATACCGGAAATTAACGCCCACGCAATCACCAAAGACACCTGGCTTATAGCCAGCCCTAACTGCACAACAACGGGCCTTGTAATGGCATTGAACCCTTTGAAAAAACGCTATACGCTTGAAGAAGCATTTTTCTGCTCTTACCAGGCAATCAGCGGCGGCGGCAAAAAACTTATTGAAGATTTTAACACGGAAGGCAGCCTGTTCCGCGCAAACTGCGTTCCGCTTATAGGTACAATTAAAGAAAGCGGATATACCTCTGAAGAATTAAAAGGATTAAACGAAACAAGAAAAATCCTTGAATTGCCCAAAATAAAAGTTCGCCCGCATACGGTGCGCGTTCCTGTAATGATAAGCCACAGCCTTGGCGTAACTCTGAGAGCAAAAGAAGATTTTGATATGAGCACGCTTCAGGCTTTGATAGCTTCCCAGCCGGGCGTTGTCTGCGACGGCAAAATTCATACACCGAAAGAAGCGGAAGGCAAAGACCCCGTTTACGTAAGCCGCTTAAGACAGGATACAGAAGACAAAAACATAATATATATGTGGATTACATTTGATAACCTGCTTAAGGGCGCAGCGCTGAACGGAAGACAAATTGCAGAATATCTGCTGGAGACAAAATTTTAATGTTTAAAGTCCTGATAAACGGCGCAAACGGTAAAATGGGAAAGGCAATAGAACAAATAATTGCCGCAAACCCCGCCTGCGGCCTGAGCGTATGTATAAAGCGCGACAACGGACAAAACATTGAAGGCAAATTTGATTTGGCAATAGATTTTTCCTCCCCGCAGGGCGCGGCCGAAGCTTACGCCGCGGCCAAAAATTGCGGTGCGGCATTTCTGACGGGAACAACCGCCTTAAGCGCAGATTTTATAAATAAACTTAAAGAAGAAAAATCAATTCCCGTTTTTTATTCCCCTAACGTAAGTATAGGCGTATTTCTGTTTACAAAACTTATAAAACAGGCAGCGCAAACCTTTGAAGGCTACGCACCTGCGATACACGAAATACCCCACGCGCAAAAAAAAGACGCCCCCAGCGGCACTGCTAAAAGTTTGGCTGCCGCAATAAATTTTGCGCCAGAAAAAATAACTTACGAACGCACAGGGACAGCAGCGGGGACGCACATTTTAAAACTTACTTCTCCGTCAAACGACGAAGAAATAATTTTAACTCATAAAGCCTTGGACAGAAAACTTTTTGCAGCCTCCGCGGTGAAGATTGCCGCCTGGCTGGTAAAGCAGAAACCGGGATTTTATGATATGAACTTATTTACAGAGAGCTTAAAAAAATGAAAATACACTTTGTAGGAATCGGCGGAGTGGGCATGAGCGCACTGGCCCAAATTCACGCCATGTCGGGAGACGAAGTTTCCGGCTCTGATCGGCTTATCAGCAACGGGTTTACAAATCTGCCCGTTTGGGACAGCCTTAAGAAACTCGGTATTAAACTTTATCCGCAGGACGGCAGCGGCATAAGAAACAATACGGACGTTGTGGTTTTAACTTCCGCCATTGAACCCGACAATATAGAAATACAGATAGCAAAAAAATACTCCATACCCATACTTCACCGCTCGGACCTGTTGGCAAAGCACGTCAAAGAATCCTGGACGATAGCAATTTCAGGCACAAGCGGCAAAAGCACCACCACCGCTTTATTATTTGAAGTTTTAAGACACGCTGGCAAAGATCCTTCCCTTATAACAGGCGCAATGCTGCTTTCTTTGCAAGAAGAAGGTTATTGCGGCAACGTTTACAAAGGCAAAAGCAATATTTTGGTGATTGAAGCAGACGAAAGCGACGGAACGCTTGTTAACTATCACCCTAAAATCGGCGTTATGCTTAACCTGGCGCACGACCATAAAGACATCAAAATACTCAAAGGTTTCTTTCAGAAATTCAGCATCAACTGCGATAAATTTATAATCAACGCGGAAGAAGACAATCTTAAAGAACTTGCAGGACCGTGCAAAACTTTCGGGCTCAAAAAAGGCGAAGTTCACGCCGATAATTTGAAGTTGGACGGCTTCGGCTCTGAATTTACAGCGCTGGGCCAAAACTTCAAAATCCACCTGCCCGGGGAACACTATGTTAAGGACGCTTTGGCGGTTATAGCCGTAGCGCACGAAATGGGCATTGACCTCAAACTCGCCGCGGAAGCTATTGATAATTTTAAAGGCGTTTACAGACGTTTTAACTCAATCGGCATCAGCAACGGCATTGAAGTTATAGACGATTTCGCCCATAACCCGCACAAACTTTCGGCAACGTTGAAAGCCGCGCATCTTAGAGGCAAAAGAGTGCTGGCGTTCTTCCAGCCGCACGCTTACACTTCGGTCCAGCTTTTGCATGACGAATTTGTTGAAGAATTTACCGCCAATATTAAGAAAGACGACATTTTGTGGCTTGCGGAAATTTATTACGCCGGCGGTACAGTTCCTGCCGATATCAAAAGCAGTATGATTTCAGAACCGCTTAAGAAAAACGGCGTAGACGTAAGAACACTGACCGACAGAAAAGAAATTGCCGCAGACATAGCGGCCAGCGCAAAACCCGGGGACGTTGTTATGGTAATGGGCGCGCGCGACCCGACAATAACTGACTTTGCAAAAGAAATTTTTGCAACGATAAAAGCAAAGAACGAAAAATAAAAATTATTAAGAATATTAAATCCCCCGTGCATAAAACCGCGGGGGATTTTTAATGTCCAAATGGTAAGCGTAAATTAAAAGAAGTCCTTTAACAGGCTGATAATATTCTGCGGCGGAATGTCCTTCAAATAGTCATAGCCGGAGCAAAAAGCAAAGTGCTTTGTGTGTTTAGGCAGCCAAAGGCTGTTGCCGCTAAGACGGAAAATTACAAATACCTTTTTGGCAAAAGCGTCTGCCGCGTGAACGGGGAAAGTATCTGGCGAAATAAGCCCGTCGGAAAGTTTTATCAGCGCGCACGAAAGCATAACCGTATTTAATCCTTTGCACGGAGGCACAAAAACATTGGCGGGTAAATTAGCATTAAGACATTTATTAAGGTTTGCTTCCGAACCCGTCAAAACAAAATTTTTATCTTTGAAAGCCTCCGCTATGCAAGACGCCTGTTCAAAAGACAAATCCCTTTTATGCGAACCCGAGAAAATATTTAACACATAAGTTTCCCGCTTAGGCAAAGAAGCAAGAAATTCCTGCGCGGCTTTCAAACAGTCTTCGTCAACAAACAAATCATATTTGTCGTCTGCGCAATCGGCATCGTTTGGAGAGGAAGACTCAAGCAACTTTATCACCGCTTTATGCCTTTTGGTAATATGCTCCTGCGCGGCGGGCAAAGAAACCGTATAAAAATTGTATCTGTCCCTGTCAAAACCTATAAGATATTTCGGCGCAATGGTTTTTATAAGCAGGAACGTTTGAGCAAGAGGCAAATCGTCAAGGTCTACAAGCAAATCAATTTTCATTTTGCGCAGTTTTTCGCCAAGGACAAACATAGAAAATAAATTTCTGGAAAATTCAAAAACACCGCGTATATAAGGATTATTTTTAATCAGATTTACCGGTGTTCTGCCGCCTATAACATACAGCTCTGCAGATGGGAAAAGTTTTTTAGTTTCACGAAACAGACACGTTGCGGCAAGCATATCGCCCAATTTATTATCAGTCAGAAGGAAAACTATTCTGGCAGGTTTAAACCGCTGCGGCAAAAAATGAGATGCGGCCCCTTTTATATTAAGAATACGGCACAAAGCGGCCGAACGCACGCGCCGTAAATATTTATTTTTGCGCCTGTTCAGTTCCCTTAAAGGTTCAGTAATATGTTTTAAATTCAAACTCATACAATTCCCCCTCCCCCAACGGAAAGATTTGCAAGTTTATTTGTGCGCTTTAATATAATCCAGAACTATTTGTTTAAACTTGCGTCCGCGGTCTTCAAAATCTTGGAACTGGTCAAAAGAAGAGCACGCGGGAGAAAGCAACATAATATCGCCGGGTTGAGCGGAAGACAAAATATAAGATACGGCGTTTTTCATATCGCCCTTCTCTACGGCAGGGAAGCGCCCCGCAAGCTCTTTCTTTATTATCGGGGTTGCTTCGCCTATCAGCACAACTTGTTTGCAGTAATTGTTAAGGAACGGCAGCAAAGGCTTATACGGGGCGCGTTTATCGCGTCCGCCCAGAATCAGCCAAATCTTATTTGCGCTCTGCAAAGCTTTAAGCGCTATAACGGTGGAGTCAACGTTTGTCGCCTTGGAATCGTTATAACATTTAATGCCTTTATAATCGGCAAAATATTCAATGCGGTGCTCAATGCAATTAAAAGTATCAAATCCGCTTTGTACCGATTTTTCGTCCACGCCCGCGGCAAAAGCCATCAAAGAAGCCGCCATTGCGTTTTCTATATTATGGATACCTATTAGCAATTTGGGCGGTTTTATATGGCTGCCGTTTGCAAAAATCATTTCGTCTCCGTCATAAATAACGTCTATGCGCACCTGATGATGCGGCGTAGAAGAAAAACTGAACACTTTGCATTTGGCCTGTTTCATAAGGGCAAGACAATTTTCGTCCCCGCCGTTAAGTATCAAGGATTCTTCTGCAGTCTGGTATTTAAAAATTTTTGCTTTTGCTTTGACATAATTTGCAAAACTGCCGTGATGTTCCAAATGGTCGGGCGTTATATTCAAAATTGCGGAACAATAAGGGTGGAAAAATGTGCTGTCTTCAAGCTGGTAGCTTGAAACTTCTATAACAACAATGCTTCCCGGTTCTATTTTATCGGCGACAGAAGCAAAAGGTTTGCCTATGTTTCCTACCGTATAGACCTTGCGGCCCAATCCTTCTTTCTTGACATAAGCAGCCATAATTTCGCTGAGCATCATGGTAGTGGTGGTTTTTCCGTTTGTACCCGTAACAGCAAAAATTTTGCAGTCTTCCGGGGCATATGCGGCGGCAACTTCAACTTCGCTGAAAATCGGTTTGCCCAGTTTTTTAAGTTTTTTGATAATTTCTTTTGAATGAGAAATCCCGGGGCTTTTAATAATAAAATCGGAATCAAAAACGGCTTGGCTGTGCCCGCCGGTTTCAACCTTCATATCTTTGAGGGATTGCGGGACAGGGATTACATTTTCGTCGCTGAGCATAACGTCTATGCCTTGTCTTTGCAGCAATCTGGCGCAAGCAATACCGCTTTTGCCCATTCCCAAAACGCAAGCCTTTTTATCTTTAAATTTAGAGTGAGTGTACATATTTTTTTATTCCTTTTTCTGCTTCTTCTCTGTCGGAAAAATGAATTGTCCCGGAAGGCAGTATTTGATACTCTTCGTGTCCTTTTCCGGCAATTATTACGATATCATTTTCTTTAGCTTCCGATATTGCCAAATCTATTGCTTCGGCGCGACTTGGTATAATTTTGAAATTATCAAAGCCCGCCATGCCGCCCAGAATATCGGCAAATATTCTGTTTGAATCTTCTTTGCGAGGATTATCTTTTGTTATATACACCATATCGCTGTTGCGCGCCGCAGTCGCGCCCATAAGAGGGCGTTTGGTTGTGTCGCGCTGTCCGCCGCAGCCAAAAACCGTTATTATGCGGCCTTTTTTGAAAGGAGCAACAGCGTCATAAGCACGGATTAAAGCCTCGTTCGTATAGGCAAAATCCACAAAAACATAAAAATTCTGACCCAAATCAATACGCTGCATTCTGCCAGGAACGCCCTTAAGCGCTGCAAGACCTTTTATTGCGGTCTTTATGTGAATGCCCATTTTATCGGCAACCGCAATGGCAGCCAAAGCATTGTAAACGTTATGCTCGCCAAGCAAATTTATTTTTGCGGGCTCACCGTTAACTTTGAAAGTAACCCCGTTAAGCGAAGTTACAATGTCCTTTGCCAAAAAATCAGCCGGACGAGTGAGGCTGTAGGTCAAAATTTTTACTTTATTTTTTAAGAAATCAGCCAGTTTCTGCCCGTAAGGGTCATCAATATTTATAATCGCGGCGCGTTTGGGTTTTGTATTTGAAGGACTTATCAAATTTTCAAAAAGTTTACGCTTGGCCGCAAAATAATTATCAAAAGTTGTATGGAAATCAAGATGATCGCGCTGCAAATTGGTAAAGACAGCCGTATTAAAATTTATGCCCTGCACTCTTTTGAGCTCAAGAGAGTGGGAAGATACTTCCATAACCAAATCACTGCAGCCAGAATCGGCAACCTGCCTGGTCATTTTTTCAAGAACCAAAGCTTCGGGGGTGGTATTGGGCGCTTTGCTGATAAGTTCGCCGTTAAGCCTGTAGTTAATTGTGCCGAACACCGCAGGTTTTCTGTTGGCAGCAAACAAAATGCTTTCCATAAGATACGAAATGCTTGTTTTGCCCTTTGTGCCTGTAATGCCGATAACGTTAAGCCTGTCGGCGGGATTGCCGTAAAAGCGGCACGCAATATCGGCAAGCGCGGCATTCATATCTTTAACTTTTATAACGGGAACGGAAAAAGTTTTTTCCAGTTCCTGTTCCGTAACTATGGCCGCGGCGCCGCGCGAAATAACGGTGTCAATAAAATCGTGCCCGTCAACAGTATGCCCTTTTATTGCAAAAAAAACATAACCCTGTCCTGCTTCTTTGGAATTCTGGGTTATGCCTTTTATTTCCGTTTCGGGCAAATCCTGCTTATAATTTTGGAAAAGCTCTCTAAGCGTCATAATATATATGTTAACAAATTGCTACAATTTAGTTATGCTAAGCAAACAACAGCTTGATGCAATTTACTCAAAATATAACAAATATTGCCTGATTTCCCCGGATCCGCTCCAATTCGTATACAAATACAAAAATAACGAAGACAGAGAAACCGTCGCTTTAATAGCGGCCTGCTTTGCTTACGGCAATGTAAAGCAGATAATAAAGACCGCAGATAAAATTTTAGCAATTTTAGGGCCTTCTCCAAAAGAATTTATATTAAAAACCGACAGGACCGTTTTGAGCAAAGCTTTTGCGGGGTTTAAATATCGTTTTACGGACGAAAACGAACTTGTCAATTTTCTGCTTTCTATTCAAAAAATATTAAAAGAATACGGAAGCCTGCAATCCGCTTTCTGCGAAGAATATTCAAAAAACAAAGATTATGTGGCCGCGCTGCGCGCTTTTGCCGCCAAATTAAGGAACAACGGCAAAGTTGATACGCTTGTGCCCGATCCTTCTAAAGGAAGCGCGCTCAAACGCCTTAATTTGTTTTTAAGATGGTGCGCAAGGCACGACGAAGTTGACCCCGGCTGCTGGGATAAAGTACCCGCAAGCTGCCTTATTGTACCTTTGGACGTACATATGCACCGCGTGGCAAAAATGCTGGGACTTACAAAAAGGAACCAGGCAAATATGAAAACCGCCGTTGAAATATCACAGAACTTTGCGGCCTTTTGCCCGCAGGACCCGGTAAGATATGATTTTTCTTTGACGCGCTTCGGAATACGCCCCGATATGAGCGAAGACGAATTGCTTGAGAAACTTGAAACCTTAAAGAAAAACGAAGAAATCTGCAAGAAAAACTAAAAATTTTAGAAATCAGAACAAAAAAAACGCCCTCAATAAAATGAGAGCGTTTTTGTAAGTCTGAAAACTTATTTGAATTCGGCAACGTCTTCTATAATACCCCAGCCTAAACCGTCATTATAATCATCCATTGTAATAGCGTGGAAATAAGCAGAGAGTTCGTTATTTTCCATAGTAAAAGTAGCCGTTGCAACCGGCAAAAGCTCCTCGTCCTTTTTTTCTACAGGGGTAATTTTTATAAGTAAAGCGCCGTCCTTGTCAATTTTAAAATCAAAATTGAAGCTGTATTTGCTGTAATAAATAGGGAAGGCGGTTTTTGCTTTCGCAGAAACAAACTTTTTGCCTGCGGGAAGAACAATTCGGAATTCTCCCACTTTGCCGTTTAAAGCCTGAAGATCAATTTTTGAACCGAGTTTATAAGCGGGAAGCTGAGCAACTTTGGCAGTTTCACCGGCCGCCTTAAGTTTTGTCTCAACTTTCTTAGTTGCCGCTTTTTCCCCTTCTTTGAATTCGGCAAAAGTGTTTCCCTGAGCAAAAACAGAGGTGCTTAATACTGCTGCAACAATTAAAAGCAATGTTTTTTTCATTTTCTTTCTCCGTTTAATTTTTACTGCCTTATACTTAAATTTTACGGTTTATGTCCATTTTGCACAAGAGCAAAAAGTCCTATTTTTGTCTGGGCCTTAACTTTTGGCATTTGCGCGGGTCATGGCTTCATCTATGCCGCGTTCTAACATTTCTTTGACGGCAACAGAAGCTTTTTCAAGCGCGGAATCAAGCAATTCCTTATCCGCAGGCTTAAATTTTGAAAGTACAAAATCTTTAAGGTCAAAATGCGGAGGAACCGGCCCTGTGCCTATACGCAGCCTTGCAATATCCTGTGTTCCCGCGAGCTCTATTATATTTTTCATTCCGTTTTGACCGCCCGCAGAACCGCTGCGGCGCAGCCTGACAGAACCCAAAGGCAAAGAGATATCGTCAAAGATAATAAGAATTTGAGAAGGCGGAATTTTATAAAAATTGGAAAAGGAACTTACCGCTCTGCCGGAAAGATTCATATAAGTAAGCGGTTTAAAAAGATAAACGGTTTTGCCGGACATCTCCGTTTTTGCATATTCTGCCAAATCTCCCTGCCAGGCATTAAAATAAACCCCGCAAGCTGAAGCAAGTCCGTCAACCACCATAAAACCCGCATTGTGGCGCGTATTGCGGTATTCCGGACCCGGGTTGCCAAGCCCGACGATAAGAAATGTATCTGTCATATATTGTAGTTTAGCATAATAATATTCTGCGGCATAGCGGCGGCGCATATGAGGCAAAAACTTCTTCCGCAAAAAAGAGAATATTTTGAAGTAGTTTTTACACGTTGTTCAATAAAGAAATAAATGAAGTGTTTTTCTGTACTTGTCGTTAAATAGAAAAATAAATGTAGCTTTTACATTCTGCCCAATGAAGAAATAAATAAATATAAAAATAAATTCAGATTAAAAATGTTTGTCAGAGAACAAAAAACGGGGCGCATAAAAATATGCGTCCCGTTTGTATTGATATAACGTTATTTCTTTGCAGGAGCTTTGGCTGCTGCGGGTGCTGCACCGGGGGCTGCTTTTCCTGCTGCGGGAGCTTTTGCTCCGGCTGCGGGTGCTGCTGCGCCTTCTTCGTCTTTCTTGCCTTTTGTGGCTGAAAGCTCGGGTTCGGCTGCTGCTGCGGCAGCGTCTGTTGCTGCGGGTGCGGCGACGGGCGTTTCATCTTTCGGTATCATTACGTGGACTACCATTCTTTCGGGATCGCCCAGAATCGTTACGCCTTTAGGGGCGACAAGGTCGCCGACCGTAACGTGGTGTTCAAGGTCAAGGTTAGTAACGTCAACTGTAATGTTGTGGGGAATATCGCCCGGCAGAGATTTGATTGAAACTTCTCTTAAAGTATGGTCCACAATGTCGCCGTTCGTCTTGGCGAAAATGCATTCGCCGGTAAGAACGACAGGGACGACGGTTTCAATAGGTTTATCCATAGAAATTCTAAGAAAATCAACGTGAATCGGCATATCCGTTACAACGTGGTACTGAACTTCCTTAACAATTGAAAGTTCTTTTTTGCCGCCGAGGTCAAGTTCAACAAGGACGTTGCTTCCGGATTTCTGTATGGTTGCCAAATCCTTTAGGGTTAAGACGATTGAAAGGGGTTTTTTATCAATGCCGTAAACAACGGCGGGAACCTGCTTCATCGCTCTTATTTTGGAAAGCACTCCTTTAACGCCTTCGTGCTCTCTCATTTGTGCTGATATTTTTAATGTTTCCATTTCTACTTCCTCCGAATTATTCTTCTCTTTATATAAATTTTTATTTAAACATCTCACTGATAGAACTGCCGTCATGGTTGCGCTTTATCGCTTCCGCAAATACGTGGGAAATGCTTAACACCTGTATTTTTTTGCTTGGTTTGCGGGTTTCAGGCAGCGTATCGGTTACAAAAAGTTTTTCTATGGCGGAATGTTCCACCTTGTCTACACCGTCCCTTGAAAGAACTCCGTGTGTGCATACGGCATAAACTTTTTTGGCGCCGTCGGCTTTTACCTTGTTGGCAACTACCGAAAGCGTCCCGGCCGTGTCTACTATATCGTCAACGATAATTACAGTTTTATCTTTTACGTCTCCGATAATGTTATAAACTACGGCTTCGTTTGGTTTAGGGCGGCGTTTATCAATAATGACAAGGCCCGCATCCATGCGTGCGGCAAACTGGCGCGCGCGCTCTACCCCGCCTACGTCAGGGGAAACTACAACCAAATCTTTTGGCTTATTCTTAAGGAAATATTCCAAAAATACGCCGCGGGCTCTCAAGTGGTCAACGGGAATATCAAAAAATCCCTGTATCTGGCCCGCATGTAAATCCATTGACATAACTCTGTCCGCGCCGGCAACCGTAATAAGATTTGATACAAGTTTTGCCGTTATCGGAACTCTGGGGCCGCTTTTCCTGTCTGCTCTGGCATAGCCGAAATAAGGAATTACAGCAGTAATTCTGCCTGCGCTTGCGCGGCGCATGGCGTCTATTGCGACAAGAAGCTCCATAAGATTTTCGTTTGCGGGAGAGCAAGTGGGTTGTATGATATAGCAATCCGCTCCGCGGACGCTTTCAAGAACCTGAACATCAACTTCCCCGTCGGCGAACCTTTCAACACGCAATGCGCCAAGTTCTATACCCAGATGCTTTGCAATTTTTTCCGCAAGAGGACGGTTTGCATTGCAGGTAAAGACTTTTAAGTCCTTGGAACACTCACAACGTATCATTTTTTTATTTCCTTTTTTGTTTTTAAATTTACCTGGCGGGCTCTGGCAATGGATAAAGCCCCGGCAGGTATATCTTCAGTTATGGTTGAACCTGCGCCTATCTTTGCGCCTTTTGCAACCTTAACGGGAGCTACAAAATTGGTGTTTGAACCGACAAAAACATCGTCGGCTATTACAGTCTGGTGTTTGTTTACGCCGTCATAATTGCAGGTAATTGTTCCGGCGCCGATATTAACCCCCGCACCCATAAGCGTATCGCCTATATAAGTAAGATGCTGGACTTTGGAACCTTTGCCCACAGACGACTTTTTGATTTCAACGAAATTGCCTATTTTTGCGCCTTCGGATATATGGCTGAGCGGGCGCAAACGCGCATAAGGGCCTATTTGGCAATCTTTGTCTATCTGAGAATCGGTAATATAAGAACCGGATTTGACATTGCAGCCGTCTTTAATAACGCTGTTTTCAATCCAGCAGTCAGGCCCTATAACGCAGTTTTTGCCTATTACGGTCTTGCCCGAAATAAAGGTATTTGGATAAACGGTGCTGTCGGCGCCTATTTTTACGGTTGCGTCTATATAAGTTACTTCGGGATTGATAAACGTAACGCCGTCTTCCATAAATTTATCGTTAATTCTCTGCCTCATTATTTTGGCGGCCTGCGCAAGCTGCGCTTTTGAATTTATACCCATAGCTTCTCTGAAATCCTCCGCTTTAAAAACTTCAACTTTAAGGCCTTTTTGTTTTAAAAATCCGAGCGCGTCGGTAAGATAATATTCTTTTTTAACGCCCTGCGGACGCAAAAGTTTTAAAACGCTTATAAGCTCCGCCGAATTAAAAATGTACATACCGGAATTGATTTCTTTTATCGCCGCGGTTTTGGCGTCGGCTTCGCTTTGCTCAACTATTTTTTCAAATGTTCCGTCGGCATTTTTGACTATGCGGCCGTAGCCCGTCGGGTCTTCAATCTCAACGGTAAAAACGGTGCACGACGCTTTTGAAGCGTTATGTTTTTTTATAAGATTATTTAAAGTGGAAGCGCGCACAAGCGGCGCGTCGCCCGCAAGAATAAGAACATTTTTGTATTTGCGTATAAAAGGAATGCTGTCTTTTGCCGCCGTCCCGCTGCCTGTAAGCTCTTTTTGCAAAACAAATTCCACAGGGGTTTTGATACCCCACAAAGAGAGATTTTCTTGAACGGTTTGCCTGACGAAATCTGCGCGGTGGCCCGTAAGAATGCCGATTGCCGAAGGCTTTAATGCCTGCGCCGTTTTGAGTATATGCGAAAGTATTTCACCACCGCAAATAACGTGCAACGGTTTTGGCGTTTCTGACTTCATTCTTGTGCCCTTGCCTCCGGCGAGGATGAGAACACAGAGATTTTTGTTGGCTACCATATTTCCTTTACTCTTGCCGTAGAATCTTTACTACTGTTATAATTATACCATAATAAACCGCTTTGCGGGGTTAGGCGCTGCCGGCTTTGCCTGCCTTAGGCAAAAGCACGCAAAAAATAAAAACAAATTGTAAAGTCAGTCGTAAAATAAAATAATTCATTAAAAACAAATCAAGTTTTTCAGACGTATTTTATGCCATTCTTAGCAAATGCGAAACAGGATTGACAATTATGCAATTATTTCTTACAATATTAGCAGTCAGTTTAAAAGATTGCTAAAATAAAACCGTACTTACGTCTGGGGAATATATGAGAGTTCTTAAACCCGAAGTAGCAAGAGAAAGAGAAGAGAAAATTCTCAGAATGATAATACAGGAATACGTAGAAACGCGTAAACCCGTAGGCTCCGAACTTGTTGCAAAAAAAGGACTGCCGGGCGTTTCAAGTGCGACTATCAGAAACGCCATGAAAAAACTTGAAGACGACGGGTTTTTATACCAGCCGCACTCTTCGGGCGGAAGAATCCCTACGGATAAAGCATACAGGTTTTATGTTGATTACCTTTCAAAGATACAGAAAATAGCCTCTAAGGAACGCGAAAGAATAGAAAGCGAATACAAACGCGGCACGGACGAAATAAACCACGTTATGCTGCAAACCTGCAAAATGCTTTCTGCTTTATCGCACTCGGCCGGGTTCGTATTCACAAGCGACGTACAGGACAGTACGGTTCAACGTTTGGATTTTATTCCGCTGGGGCCTTTCAACGTTCTGGCGGTTCTTGTTACCGCCGAAGGCGTTGTAAAACACTGGCCCGTGCGCGTAAACGGGATAGTTTCGCCCGCAAGGCTTATGATGCTCAACAATTATATTAACGAGCAGATTTCCGGCCTTACGATACGCAATGCGCAGAGAGTCCTTTGGGAAAACCTTAATAACGGGGCGGGGGACAACGGCGGTTTTTGCGAACTGGCATGCAAAATCCTAAAAGAAATGGCTGACCAGCAAACGCCCGACGAGCAATTATACCTTGAGGGTATGAGCCAGCTTATAGAAAACATCGGGCAGGAAGACTACGGCGAGTTCAGCCAGATGGTCCGCGTTATGGAAGAGCGCGATAAATTTGCGGGATTCCTGAATGAAAAAATGCAGGAACTGCAAAGCAATAAAGATTTGAAAGTAAGCGTAAGTATCGGAGAAGAAAACGAACTCAGCGAATTAAAGAACTTAAGCATAATAACATCTGCCTATAAGGTGGGGGACAAAACCGTGGGATTGCTCGGAATAGTAGGGCCGAAACACATGGAATATACAAAGATGATGTCCCTGGTCAATTTTATAGGCGATATGCTGGGAACAAAAATCAAACATTGGCAGTCCTCTCTTGAGAACAAAAAAGAAGATGAGGAGTAATATGACAGAAAAGACTGAAAAAAAACCCGAAGCAAAAAATGCCAAAGAGCAGCAGACCGCAACTGCGACGAAAGAAGAAAAGACGGAAGCCGCAGAAACCGAAGCAAAGGCAAAACAGGAACCCGCGCAGGATAAAGCGCAGGAATATTATCAGCAGCTTATAAGGCTTCAGGCGGACTTTGAAAATTACCGCAAACGCAACGAAAGGGAAAAACCTTTCCTTATAGAATACGGCAAAGCGGAAACCGTAAAAAGCTTTTTGGGGCTTTATGACACGGTCATAAAAGCACAGGAAGAAACTTCAAAAGAAGGAACGGAGATAAAGCACATCAGGCAGGGGCTCAAAATGATCTTTGACGAATTCAACAAAGTTTTTGCCGCAGCGGGGGTTAAAATAGTTGAATCCAAAGGCAAGCCTTATGACCCGATGACGCAGGAAGTCGTTACCACTATACCGTGCGAAGACAAAGATGATTGTCTGGTATTGCAGGAACTTAAAAAAGGTGTAACGATGGACGGAAAAATGATAAGAGCGGCACAGGTGATAGTAGGAAAAAAGAAAGAAGCGCCCTCTAAAGAACAAAAATAATTTAAGGAGAAAAGTAAACATATGGCTAAGATTATAGGAATTGATTTGGGAACTTCCAACACGGCTGCAGCCGTAATGGAAGGCGGAAGAGCAACAATTATACCTTCCGCGGAAGGCAGTTCCATCGGAGGGAAAGCTTTCCCCTCTTACGTAGCTTTTACAAAAGACGGGCAGCGCCTTGTGGGCGAACCGGCCCGCAGACAAGCTGTGGCCAACCCGGAAGGCACGGCAACGGCTTTTAAAAGAAGAATGGGGGAAAATTATAAATTCACTTTAAGAGGTAATGATTTTACGCCTCAGCAGCTTTCTGCGTTCGTATTGCAAAAAGTCAAAAAAGACGCAGAAGCGTTTTTGGGCACCCCCGTTGAAAAAGCGGTAATCACCGTACCCGCTTACTTTAACGATAACCAACGCCAGGCAACAAAAGACGCGGGCAAAATCGCGGGCCTTGAAGTTATCCGCCTGTTAAACGAACCGACGGCGGCTTCGCTTGCGTTTGGCATTGATAAAGCGGGCAAAGAGCTTAAAGTTTTGGTGTTTGACCTCGGCGGCGGAACACTGGATGTTACTATTATGGAAATGGGCAAAGAAGGCACATTTGACGTGCTTGCAACCTCGGGCGACACAAAGCTCGGCGGCACGGATATGGATAATGCCATAATAGACTGGCTTGTTGACGAATTCAGAAAGAATACCGGCATTGACCTTTCAAAAGACAAACAGGCAATGATGCGTCTTAAAGATGCGTCCGAAAAAGCAAAAATTGAACTTTCCACCACCATGGAAACAGAAATTAACCTGCCCTTTATAACGGCAGATTCAAGCGGGCCCAAACATTTGGAAACAAAACTTTCCCGCGCAAAACTTGAAAATTTAGTTTCCCCTATTGTTGATCGCTGCGGCGCTTCAATAGACAGAGCAATCACCGATTCCAAACTGTCGCTTGATGAGATTGACAAGATTATCATGGTCGGCGGACCTACCCGCATGCCGATAGTACAGGAATATGTAGAAAAGCACATCGGCAAAAAAATTGAACGCGGTATAGACCCTATGGAATGCGTCGCAACCGGCGCCGCAATTCAAGCGGGCGTTTTGACGGGCGATGTCAAAGATATTTTGCTGCTGGACGTTACTCCGCTTTCTCTGGGGCTTGAAACCCTGGGCGGCGTGTTTACAAAACTTATTGACAGAAACACAACAATCCCCGTACGCAAAACGCAGGTGTTTTCAACAGCGGCAGACAACCAGCCTGCGGTAACCGTTAACGTTTTGCAGGGCGAACGCCCCATGGCAAAAGATAACGTGCCTCTGGGTAAATTTGATTTAGACGGAATTCCGCCAGCTCCGCGCGGCGTGCCGCAGATTGAAGTTACTTTTGATATAGACGCAAACGGCATATTAAAAGTATCGGCAAAAGATTTGGGCACAAGCAAAGAGCAGCATATCACAATTACTTCGCCCAACAAACTCAATGACGAAGAAGTTAACAACTTTGTCAAACAGGCAGAAAAATACGCCGACGAAGATAAGAAAACCAAAGAAAGAATAGAAGCCAAGAACGAAGCGGACTCCGTAATTTACACAACGGAAAAAGCTTTGAAAGAACACGGCGATAAAGTGCCGCAGGAAGACAGACTTAAAATTGAACAGGCGCTTAACGAACTTAAAGAAGCCGCGAAAACCGACGATACGGAAAGAATTAAAAAAGCAAAAGACGCGGCTTTGCAGGCCAGCCAGAAACTGGGCGAAATAATTTATAAAGAAGCCCAGGCAAAGGCTCAGGCCGCACAGGGTACCGCAGGCGGAGCTCAGGCAAAACCCGCGGAAGCAAAGCAGCAAAGCAACAACGGCAAGAAAGATGACGTCGTAGAAGCAGAAGTCGTAGATAATAATAAATAAGCCGACTGTAGTTTCACTTTCCCCTGCCTTCACAAAACGGAGGCAGGGGATATGCAATAAAGGACAAACCCAATTTTATGCCTAAAGAAAAAGAAGATTATTACAAAGTGCTCGGCGTTACCCGCGACGTAGGCGAAGGCGATTTAAAATCCGCCTACCGCAAACTTGCTATGAAATATCACCCCGACCGCAACCCCGGCAACCCAAAAGCCGAAGAACAATTTAAAAAGATAAACGAAGCTTTTGAAGTGCTTTCCGACCCGCAAAAAAGACAAATGTATGATAATTACGGGCAGGAAGGCCTGAATATGGGCAGCGGATTCAACACGCAGGGATTTGGCGGATTTGAAGATGTTTTCAGCTCCGTTTTTGACGATATGTTCGGCGGCAGCTTCGGCGGAGGCGGCGCCAGAAGAAGAACCGCAAGACGCGGAAACGATTTGAAACAGCAGGTTGAAATAAGCCTTGAAGAAGCTTTTGAAGGCTGCGAACATTCTGTAACATATTCACGCGTTGACACCTGCGAAGTCTGCCACGGAACGGGCGCGCAGGAAGGCAGCGGCGTTCGCACTTGCCCAACATGCCACGGAAGCGGCGTAGTGCAATTCAGCCAGGGTTTCTTTTCCATGAGGCAGAACTGCCCCGACTGCAACGGGCAGGGAACAATACTTGAAAAACCGTGCAGAGCATGCCGCGGAACAGGCAGAGAAAAACATAAATCTTCCATAACCATAAAAATACCCCAGGGTGTGCGCGACGGCGTTGTGCTGCGCATTCCCAACGGCGGGGATATAGGCTCTAACGACGGCGGATACGG
>Ga0183101_1000607_pt1 | contig 47761 bp, 37 predicted proteins | sample Biomet3_FD_127790 | JGI IMG/M metagenome (GOLD analysis project Ga0183101, IMG submission 127790) | Microbial communities from bioreactor (seeded with sewage sludge) at LBNL, California, USA - Biofuel metagenome 3 | ecosystem: Engineered > Bioreactor > Anaerobic > Unclassified ... | reverse complement strand
ATAATCTCTTGTTAATCTCCGTATTGTTTCTTTAACAAATTTTGTTCTAAAATTAAAAAATGCAAACAGAAGACTGCAGCGTTGACTTGTTTAATTTTGAATCTTGCTTTAAGGACGCCATAAAAAAGGCAAACCTCCCTGACACTTTTCAAAATCCCTTTTTTATTATTAATGATTCAAAACCCTTAGCAAATTTGTTTGTAACTCTCTTTCATGATCTCGCCTGTCACTACCGTTCTTGTTTCCAGTTGATCAACAAAAACGAGCAAAACCAGCTTTCATTTTGCTTTTATCCAGAGATAAATTTTAATGCGAGAATTGGCGAAGCCCTATTGTCCCTACTGATCTTTTCAGAAGAAAAGAATGTCGGCTGGAGTGGGCATGATTTAGGGGAATATTTTACAATACTCTTTGATTTAATTTTCTCCTTAGACAGTGAAGGAAATTCGCTTTTTCCTTGCATTAACAGCATTAAAGACCAATATCAGTTTCAACTGGGAAAGCCTTTTATTTTGTTTTCTGTGACTTATATTGACGAAGATCTTGAAGGCAAACGCGGCTTCGCTGTGAGCCTTCAGGCACTTCCTCCTTCTTATTAGTTTCATAATCATGTTTCGTTTTACGCAAAGACTGTTTTCCTTCTCGGCCCCTGATAAAAAACCAGAAATTCGTCCTTTATTTTATTAAAGAATTCTTATTTATTGGCGTTGCATTCAAAATACTTTTACATAGACAAAAGCAGCAAAGAGTTTTTGTTCACTATTTCTGCACCAAAAAGGGTTTTCTTTCTTATTGTGCTAACAGGTCAACGGATTTATCATAAATCAATAAGAAACAAAATACGTCGCCGAAAAGTAATTTTTAAGAATCAATATTTGGGCTATGCAGCCAATTTCAAGAATGGGGGTAAGCGCATGCATATTCAGATCCACGGCTATAAAAACATTATTTCCTTTGACGAAATAATTGAAGATGGGAAAATCAATTTTATTAGTGGCCGTTCCGGATCGGGAAAGAGCGCTATTGGACAGGCTCTGCTCCAAAAGGATACGGATTTTAATAAGACGGTTGGGTATGTCGGTACGTCCGATGCTTTTATTGATGGTGTTGATTCTCTGCAAAAGAAAGTCATGGTTTTTGACAGGTCAGCGGTGGACTCCTATTTTTCAGATTCCTACCCCGAATCCCCTGATGGACAAAGCCCGATTTATCACGTTCTGATTGATCGGCAAAATTTGATCTCAAACGCTCAACATGCTGTTGATGTACAGGTTCAATCTCTTAAATCCCTCCTTCCACAATTGGAAAAAGCGGAAGAAGACTTCGCGCTAATTGAAAAGCAATTCTCTTGTAAGGCCGTCGTTAAGAAAGGGAAGTGGGTTTTCACCCAAAAGAATTTTTCTTTGAGAAAATATGAAGCCTCTTTGAAGAAAGCCATTGGTCGAAAAACAAAAGGTAGTATCTATTTGCAAGACCCCGCTAAAGTAGGATGGATTAAAGAAGGCCAGGGTTTTATTGTCAAGAATGCTTGCCCATTTTGCGAAAAACAATTAAGTCAAACGCGTCTAAGCGTGATTAACGATATCGCCTCTTTTGACGATAAGGTTCTTTCTTCTTTTCATTTGGACCCTGCTCTTCAATCTACTTATCAAATATCGCCAATTAACGCGACTTTAAACTCAGTTCAGCAAATGGAAAGAGATCTTTTGGAAATTGAAAAAGCTGCAAATGAACTTCAAAACCTAAAATTAGCCATTGGAAAAATTGAAGAACTGAGCGTTATGTCAAAGCCTTTTGATTTTTCCATTCACGCTAACCATTTGATTCATTTTGTTCCCCAACTTAGTTCGGTTTTAGCTGCCTTGGCTCAATCTGGGGCCGCCCTCTCAAAAGCAATCGATCAAGCAAAATCAACTACGAGGGTTTATTTAAAGAACCGGCGGAAAGAAATTAACGCTTATATCGATGCACTTGGTATCCCTTACGTTTTTGATGCACAATATCAAGAAGGCAGAATCGATAGTTATCGTCTTATTCATAAAGGTGAACTGATTAACACGATACCGAATTCTTCGACTTGGGCTCAGAAATTGGCGGGAGGGATGAACCGAAAAGACGCGCTTTCGAATGGCGAAAAAAACGCTTTAGCTCTAGTCTTTTTTCTCGAATCTGCTAGAAGCGAGAATCCCGATTTAGTTATCGTTGACGATCCGGCTTCTGATTATGATGAGTACAAGCGGCAAGTTATTTTGAATTCGGTTCGATCCATTATCCCCGGAAAAACAATTCTCGTTCTTTCTCATGATTGTGTTTTCGAAAAGCTCGCGATTTGTGATCAATTTGCTAATTGGGGCAAAATTGCCTATTGCGTCAACGAAACTGGGACTTTGGTTTTAAAGGATGTTCATAAAACCGATTTTGATTCTTTAGAGAACTTGGCTCAGGCAATGGCTCAACAGGCTTTTAATAATGGAGATTATTTCCGCGCCGTAATAAATATGCGAATTTTCTATGAAACGCGCGGTACCACTTCCCGAATGGTTTACGACTACTTGTCCGGAATACTGCATTCGGTAAACAATCCTTCGATTAGTGTCGGGGCCCAAATCGTTGCCCGTGGTTGGGATGAAGGGGCGCTAATTTCCACAATAGACTCCGATTTTCATATTTCTGGATTTCCGTCTTTCACGCCCAGTCTTCTCACCAACATCCACACTCAAAACTATACAACGTTTGAAAAGGCTATTTATTTGAGAGAATTTATTAAAAATAACAATTCCTTGCGAGCGGAGCTTAGTAGTCTTGTTCATCTAAATAGTTCCCTTTTGATTGGTCTTAATCCATATGAGTTTGATTATACGAGTCAAGACGTCAGGGCGGAGCTTCGGCGCCGAGGAATCTAGTTTTTTGTTCTTTCGGAAATGATGCATTTTTATTCAATCCGTGTTAAAAGAACAAAACTCGCCTGTTTGTAAAAGATTGAGTTTGCTTGTTAACCTAGCACCAGCCGATCTGATAATACTTTCCTTTTTGAATTTTTAAAGGTAAAAAATGGCTATGGGAAGTTACTCTCAAACAGTTAATGGAAGCTGATAGACGTTCTCTAATTCACCCTGAAAACAACGGCCTTTTATTTGACGTTATTTGTTAATTCCGAAAAGCAAATTCCCATTCTTAATTAATGCCTCTTGTAATCGATCTTAGTGGACAAAATTAGTTTGAAATCATTACAAAGAGTTTTTTCTTCATTTTCGGCCCTCGAATTGATCAAATAGGGAAGACTCAAGCCTGCGAGAAATAAGCAAGACTTATGATTTCAAAGACGGTTTCTGGACAAACAACGTGTACACGGTTTTCTTTTGCATACTGTCACGTATTCTACGATTTTTTGCTCCGTTGCCATTGGCCTTCACATTCAAAGCTACTTGAATTGGGACGAATCTCGATCTTGCCGATTTCTGCCTTGATGAGACTGAAAAATCATGAGCCAAGAGGTTACCGTGCTGAATGCGATTTCATTTGGAAGAGCTTCCATTAGTTTGCCAGTTCATGACCAAAATCAAAAACCTAATCTAACGATTTTTATCTCAAACTTACAAGAACGATTTAAAATAAAAAAATGAGAAAAGATAATTGTCAGGTCTTTGATTATATTCCTAATTATCACGTTAGTAGTTTCAATCACTCGGCAGATGCCGGCCCAAAAGAAGATGATGGTTTTTGCCAATTATTTATAGAAAAAGGACGAAAAGGGTATTGTTTAGCTGGAGAACGGCTTTCTGAAGCCCGATTAGACCAAATTTTAAAAAACCTCGGAACTTCTGAAGCTTCCAACTTTGTCCCTTTTAATCTTTGTTTTTTTAAGATGAAAGAAGAAGTATCTTTGAAGGATCTCGTTGACTTTTTGCAAAAAAGCCAATTGCTGGTGAACGAGAATCAAAAGATTCCCACACTAAGTTTAAAAGTATTAAATAGCCTTTTAAGATCTACACTTTTTCGTTTTCAATCAAAAAAAAGCAACGACTATGAAAAAATCGGAAAATTTGATCTTTTTTCAATTACTGATGGAAGTTTTTCAAGGGTTGATCCTTTTCTTCAATTTCAGGTAACAGCTCTCGCCGATTCAATGAACTGTTTGTGCGAACGGGTCCTTGCGAAACTTGCATTGATTAAGCGGCTTTCTTCAAACCTGAATTTGTCGGGGAAAATATCAAAAATACTTCCATTAAACGTTGGGCAAGCAGCATGCACCTATGGAGTATTTGACTCTAACCCAGTTAGTTCGGGCTTTTTTGACTTGGGTTTTGAAAGATTTTTCGCGCCTGAAAAGTACAAAACAGCCCAACAGATTTACCGGCAAGTCCGTCACGATGGATTTGTTGTCCTATCTCATTTCGATACTGACCATTTCTTAGGTGCTGCATTTTCCTCTAGCCAGAGTCACAACATTTTTTTAAAATCTTGGATCATTCCCGATCTTTCATGGGTGAAAACCCCAAACCAATTAGTTAGCGAACTGTCAATTAGTTCGATTCTGCTTTTGGTTTCGTTGTTTTCCAGTGGGAATTCTTCAATATACATGCTGTCTTCTAACTGCAACCAGCAATGGGTGAAAGTGGCCGAGAACGTTTTTATACAAGTTGGTTTAGGGAAAAACAAAAACGATTCGGGCATTGTTTCATATATCGCTGGGAAACAAGGACTTCTTGTCATTCCTGGCGATGCAAAATATGAGGATTGGCCAGTTCTTCCTCGTCCAATCAAGGCAATGGTTGTTCCTCACCATGGAAGCTGCTCCTTGATTCCTTCCTCCTTACTGTTTGACCCGAAACCCTCCTGCATTATTTATTCAGGAGAAAACCATTACGGCCATCCCAATCTGTGTTCTTTGCTCGATTTAAAGATCAAGGGCTGTTACCCAATTTTTCGATTTCCGAATGACTTTTTTTCGAAGCAAACGCTAAATGCTTATTGCTGTCATAACTATCGCGTGGCTGATCCTGTGTCGATGATTTCGCCCAGTGATTTCTTTGTCTTTTTTGAGTAAAAAAGATTCTCGGGTGCGATCTGGCTGGATATTTCACAATTCTTGTGAGCAAAACTTTCTCCTTGAATGATGGACATTTGCTTTTCTTACGTTAATAGAATTGATAAAACAGATTTGCGCTAACGCGCTGAGTTTTTTATTTCGTTTTTCTTCGACGTATTTTAATTTAGATCTCAAGGACAAACGTATTTTTACGTGGACTTGCGGGCGCGGCTTCTTTCTTACTGAATTAATCCTCGTGTTTCGTTTATTGCGGAAGGCACATTTTGTCTTTTTTATATTATGACTTTTTTAAATGGAACAACGAATGTAGACTTTTCTTATGAGCGGTGGAATAGCAGACAAGCAGGGGAACGATTACGAATACCGCTATGGGGTTAAACTTCTTTGTGAATTGCTTAATGGAGATTTGATTTCGGTTCGCGAAGATAGCGAGAAAGAATCGGAAGAACAACTTCGGATTGACTTCAAGACAGTCGACAAAAACAATCGCATCGTTCTTTATCAATGCAAGGGAACTTCAGGCTCAGCCAGCCGTTGGTCTACCGTCAGCTTAAAGAAAATTTATCAAGCAGCCGCAGCTGAATTTGATTCTGGCGGATCTTATGTTTTCGTTTCCCCAGATCGGCCGGACATTTTCCCCTTATTGAACCTAGCCTCTTCGTACGAAACGAAAGAGGTCGCTTCTTTTTATGGATCATTGAGCGAAGCAAATCGGAAACTTTTCAGCGCATTAACATCAGTCCTTCCATCGGGTTGGCAAAGTAAAGAAAGGGTTCTTTGCTTTCTTAAGAAATTTAATTACGAGCAATTTGCTTGCGATCGTGTTTCGCTTGAAAATGCGATTTATCGAACAGGACTCCTCCAACCGGAAGCAGCCTTTGACTACCTTTATTCTTTCTTTACAAAAGAGAATCTTTTATCTCATCCCATTGATTCCTTTGAACTTCATGACTATCTTAAAAAAAGAAAATTCACTTTTTCTTCCGAGAATCCCCAGAAGGTCGCAGACACGATTGCTTTGCTTACGCAACAATCTCTAAAAGCAATGGCAGTGCACTTTGTCAAAGGCAAGTACTTTGAACGAGCAGAACTCCAAGAGAATCTAATTTCTTCTTGCGAATTGTCGCCTTCGGTTCTTCTAACTGGAAATCAAGGGTGTGGAAAGACTGCCTTGCTTTATGGCGTTTGCAATGTCCTTCAAAAGAAAGGCGACATGGTCCTTCTAATTGACATGACCAAGGTCCCACTTGTTATGATGCCAAGTGATTTTGGGAAAAATTTGGGATTTGATGAATCTCCAATTTCTGTTTTCCGTCGTTTCTATCCAGGCAAAACTTGCTTTCTCGTTCTCGATCAATTAGATAGCTGTCTCTTAAATTCTGTTCAAGGGGGGATTCTTGTTGGACTGTGCGAGAAACTTCTTTTTGAGATTCAAGGCTTATCAAACATCCATGTCTTGATGACTTGCCGCTCTTTATTTGCTCACGAATTTGATCGGCTTTTTCCAGAAACCGTCAAGAACGTTTCTGTTCCTGAATTGTCCCTTGAAGAAATCGAAGCCATCATTGGCCGTCCTCTAATTTTAGGATCGCCGCTTGCTTCCTTGTTAAGCAACTTTCTTTTCCTGTCACTTTATCTTCAACTCAAAGATCCCAAGGTCAAGAGTTGCCGTGAGGTCATTATTAAGTTTATAGAACAAAATGAACTTGTCGCCCAAAAAAGAGGGATTTCCTCTGACCGCTTTGAAAAATTGCTCCAGTTAGTTGCGGAAAGAATTCGACTAACTGGCCAACTTCGTGTGCCACTTGATTATCTTAGAGAGACGGGAGGGTTTTCAATTTGCGAAATCGATGCGGCCTGCGATTCTCATCTTTTGGTTCTAGAAGATTCGCAGATTTCGTTTACTCATCAGAGTGTTGCCGACTTTCTTATCGCTGACAACTTGGCAAAAAGCATTTTTTCTAAACGAAAAGGGCTGGTTAACTATATCTTGGAAGCCGATCAGGAGTCCTTGGCAACTTATGATTCTATTCAACAACTTTTTCAGCTCTTGCTTCAAAATTCTGACAACAAAATGTTGGATCGTGGGATAAAAGAACTTTTGGATTCTCGGTCCGTTCGCCCCTTATATAAAGAAATTGCTTTTTCCGCCTTGGGAGCGTTACTTCATCCTTCTTTCAAGGAGTGTCGCTTTGCTCTGTCAATGTTAAAAAGGAAAGAAAGGAAGCAATGTTTGGCCTCGTCTTGTACTCATAATAAAATAATTAGTGAATACTTGTTTTGCCATGGGAAACTAACCATTTCTGAAAAGATCGATGTTCTTTTTTCTCTTTACGATGTCGACCCGGTTTTTGTTGCTGAGCAGATCAGTGCTGACGAGACCATTTTGGATAAAGGAAGTCGACTTCTTAACTACTTAGACCCCTTATATGTATCTGACTCTATCTTTTCGAAGATTGTCGCTTCGATTCAAAAGAATCCGGATTTCTTTTTTACAGACAGCTTTCTTCCTTTGGCCACCAAAAAGCCTGAACGCTGTTTTGACATTATTAACGCTGCAGTTATGGGCGGCGAGCCTCGGCGCTCTATACGAAAGGAATGGTTTCAATCCTTTTTGATTGTGGCGAAACGTCTTCCAGAACAAATCTTGTTGCTTTGTTCGTCCTTCTGCAAAAAGAACGCTGCCATTTGGTTTTCTCATGAGGTAAGGAACTATGAGAGCGATGCCTATTCTCTTGTTCTTTTGCTGACGACTGCGGCCTATTCTCAACTCGTCCAATCAAAGAAGATTAGCCTTCTCTTCGCTGAGAAAGGCAATTCCTTATTTCAAAAGCAACTTCTTGATTCTTTAACGAAATCAGGCTCGGAAGAAAACCCTTGTGGAACTACTTTGATACTGTCGCCTTCGTTCTTCACTTGTTTTGACTTTTCTTCCAATGATGGTCTTGCTTTTAGTTGCGCTCATGTGCTCGCGCGCTATATGCCGTGTCTTAACGAAACTGAACAGGCCACCGTCATCAATAGGATCTTTGCGGTTCGACCATCTAAGAAAAATTATTGGAACAAAAAAAGTTTGTTAAAACTGCGATCAGACATGCCCTCCATTCGTGAATATTGGCTGCCATCCTCTGAAGATGAGCAATATCTCTTGCTAAAGGATCTTCCTTTGGATTACTTTGACGAGTGGGGGGAACGGTATGTTGCCTATCTCAAGAGAAAATTTCCTTCTGGGTCAAGACGGATAATCGATGAAAAGGGAACAGATCAGTTTTTTAATGTCGTTTCCCCAATTCACGGAAAAGGCGATTCTTTTTCCGAAGCAACTTGGGGCCGAATTCTCGTTAATCCAAAAACCGGTTCCGACCATGATTCTCGTTGGTTATCTACAAAGCACGTTTCAAATGAGAATGCTTTATGGACGAGTGAAATTGAGGAATGCGCTAGCAACAGGCCAGCCCTCTTTTTCCGGATCCTCCAGAAAAACGAAAACAAGATAAAACGGCCTTTTAGACATGCAATTCTCAATGGGGTTATGGAAGCGTGTAACAAAACTCAAGAAGAACTTCCGGTTGATTCTGATAGCCTATTCCAAGAAATATCATCTTTCTTTACTGCCCAGCCAGAACTTGAAAACTTTTTGATGTCTTGTCTTTTTTCAGAAAGTGTTCTTTGGCAAGAAAAATGGGTTCAAAAATTTATTATTGAGAGAGCCGAAAGATTTGATGGAATCGCTGACGAAAAGCCTCCTGTAATCTCTTCTCTTGAAAGCGATGCCATTAACGAAAAAAGATGTACTGCAGTTCTGATTCTCGGCAAAATGATTCAGGCTGGTTATTTGCCGGATTATAACACTCGGATATTAGCCGATTCCCTTCTTTCTTCTCCAAAAGCATCGGAAAGGCTTTCGGCTATTCATTTGTTTTATGGGCAAGACAAGACAGGATGGAAACAACTAGAATTTGTTGATCTTCTCGAGCAAGACCCGGAATTTCTTGGAATTCCGATGATTGCACCTTTTTTAAATTGTTGGGTTGAGAAATTGTCAAAATCTTTGACCCCAATTTTCTTGACTGCGGCTAAACTTGATTATAAGGAAGTAATTTCTTCGATTGCCGAATACGCAATTGCCTATTACGTATACCATGGATCTCTTCGAGATGTCTACCAACTTGTTATTGACTCTCCCGGTTTCTATATCGATGCCTTAGAAGCTTGCGTGCATTTGATGAAAGATAGTAACAAAGAAGCGCAAAAACGATTTAGGAGTCTTTTTGTTTTACTTCTTGAAAAAGGCATAAAAGAAAACTTCCTTATTCTCACTGAAAATTCAGAAAACACCTTTGATTCAATTATCGAGTCGGTTTTGTGGGAACTGAGGGACAGCAAAAATAACGCAGAGAATTTAGACGTTTTGTTTGCCCTATGCGATGTCTCGTTAAAGGAAGGACACATTCAACGCTATATTGCTTCGAAAATCCCCCCTCTTTTGCTTTCTATTAGCACAAACAACGATGCTCGGGACGTGAAACAGAAATGCTTTGATTATCTTGATCGGTTCTATCGCGAAGGCTATTGTTCCCAAATGATTGTTTGATTTTGTTCAAACTGATTACCAATCGGCATTGTTTTTCGTGTCTTATTCTCTTTTTGATACAAATTCATTCGGAAGACGCGAATCCAGATGGCGCGCCCCGCGTCCTTCAAGCTCTAAATTATGAGTTAAACACTTAAAAAAGTTTGAAGATGGCAAACTACTATCGAAAAAGGATGCTCTCGATGTCTTTAAATTTCCCCATCAATTGGCGGTTCTCAGTTATTTTCCGCTTTACATCTTTCTTAGCTCCTTGGAACTAGGTCCGTCCTTTTGCCCTCTTTGCTCAGGAAAGATCAATTCTGCTTGGTTCGAAGGAGTTCACTATTCGGTCTCCCGCTCGAACGGGTTTGTTCTTCCGGGGAGAATGCCTTCATATTTGGAACGAAGCCCTAAATAGACATAGTTTTCTAAATTTTAAATCCTCGGGAAACCCATCTTTGTTTGTAAACAAAGCAATTTTAGAGTTTTCCTTCTTGATCGGTTGCAGGAAAACATAGAATCTGTCCCCAACCGTAAATTCTTTCCACGATACACAAAAGGTTTTATAATTAAGATGCCCTAGTAGATGATGCCGGTTATTCGGCGCCACAGCCCTTTGTATTGGAGGGTTCAGCGAAGTTTACTTCACTTACGCGGTGGCTTGGCTCAACCGACGTGTTCGCTCGTCAATTCACATTGATGACCTCACGCGTCGCTTGACCCAATCCGCCGCATTGGTAGGGCCTTGTTATGTATTCATTGCTAACTAGAGACGACGAATCTCGAAAAACCGAAATCGTTAAGAAATCATTTCTAACGTCTTCTAACTACAAAACTATCGTTTTCGTTTGTGGGAAGGACCGGAAAGAAAAAGACACCATTAGGCAGCGATTTTTAGATCATTGTTTTAGCAATCATATTGAGATATCCCCAATTCTTGCTGAGGAAGCCGCCGATAAATCCTTATTTGATTGGGACTTCTTGACTCAAGAAAGATTGATTGCCTCGTTTTCTGGCGCCATTGTGATCGCTGTCGAGAGTATGGGGTCTGTTTGCGAACTCGGCTCTTTTGCTTACCTTGATTCCGTGGCGAGAAAAACATATGTTTTGGACGACATGCAGTATAAAGACAACGACTCTTTCATTAGTCTTGGTCCAATCGAAAAAATCAAACGCTTGGGCAAACCTCATGAACATATTTTTTATTTTGATTTAGCCATTCCGAAAGGAACCGGAAGTCTGGAAGAGGCGTTCAAAAATTGCTCTAACGTTATTTCAGCAAAAACTTCATTTAGAAAAGATGCTATTAGTTTTAGTAAGGGTACCTTAATTATCAAAGATCTCTTTTGGCTTCGGCTGGCTCTTCTCGAACTAATTGGGCTTTTGCAGACAACAACCTTAAGCGAGGTGCAAGCTGCCTTGCTTAGTTTGTACGAGTGCAAACATCTAGCACTTTGCTTAGACCAAGAAACATCTAAAATCAAAGGGAACCAGGCGGAAGCATATTTAAAATTGCTTATTTCTTTTTGCGAAAAAATGAATTTGATTTCTCAAGACGATAAAGGCTTTATTTATTCGCTGCCCAGCAATAAAATGTTGTTTTTTCCAGGGGCTGAAGTTTCAAGCATTCTTTTCAATTCTGATTTCGCTGGTTCAACCGCCTATAAAAGAATTCTTTCACGTCGGCTTTGTTATTTGCGGAGGTTTCGCTGATGAGCCACGATATTGTTTCCGAAATCGCCGCCTTTTACCAGTATGACCCTGATTTCGTTCGCTTTCACGCCGCCAACTCGTATAGATATTACGCTAAGGCTTCAATTCCAAAGCGCACCGGGGGAAAGCGCGATATCTATATTCCATCATCCGAGATGAAACTATTCCAATATTATATTTTGGATCACTATCTTTCAAAAATCCCAGTTTCATCAAACGCGACAGCATATTCTAAAAGATCCAGTGTTTTGACCAATGCCTATTTCCATCGAAATAATACTTATTTTCTTCATGCCGATCTTCATCATTTTTTTGATACAATCTCAGAAGATCAAGTATTATCTGTTCTTCACGCTACATCTATCTTTACAGATTGGACGGACAAGGAGCTTATGGACCTTGTTTCTTTTTTGACCCTCAAAGGTTTATTCCCACAAGGTGCGGTTACTTCTCCTTGCATTTCCAATATTGTGTTTTGCCCAATTGATGATGCAATTAACGATCAGACTATTAAACTTAGCAACGGCATTTATACCCGTTATTCGGACGACATTACCATTTCATCCAATCGTCCCCTTCCTGAAGATTTTCAGAAAAACGTTTTTAGTATTTTAAGAGAACATGGCTTTTTGATTAACTCTAAGAAAACACATTGCGATTCGACGGCTTTTACAGTAAAAATTACTGGAATCTGTCTTAACGGCGGAAAGCTTTCTTTAAGCGCTCGCTTTAAAAAAGAACTACGAAATTCAATCTATCGTTTTTTGAAAAACAAATTGCCAGAAAAACAGGATGTTATTCGAGGCCGCCTTTCATATCTAAAAACCATTGATCCCGATTATGTTACTATACTTAAAAAGAAGTACCGCACCATCGGTTCAAAAGCGCGATTTTATCGCTTGTTTAAAAAGTTTTAATTGCCGTTTGAAAGGGCTGATAACCAGAGACTATCGTGAGAAGATAACCCTTTTTTCATATGGACATTAAAAAGCTGATGATCCTATATTTGTCCTTTATCGGGTGACCAACCTTGGCTGTTCATTATGGAAAAAATCTGCCGGATAGCTTTTGAACTGCCCTTTGCCTATGGTGCTTTTTGATATTTGAACGGTCATCAATTTACTTAACGTTTGCGGGATTGGCGAAAAGTCTTTGCCCAACCATCGATTATTATTCGAAATTCTTGACTCGTTTTATAGGATTCGGGAAGATAGAGTCCGTTTGCTTTATCACCGTATTTATATTTCATTATCGCAAAAGAATAAGCGTACGCATCCATTTCGCAGTCTTGAGCAAAGTAGGCTTCGTTGACTGATCCATCAGGATTCTTGGCCGATTGATAGTGGCTTTTTTCTTTAATCCATTGTTCAACTATGGCCGAGTCCACAACCGATTTTCCAGTTTTCTTATAGTCATCGATGACTTCTTTTTGAAAGCAATGCCTGATTTCGTGCATCAGAAAGTATTCCAGTTCTAGCTTGTTTCCTTCCTGAATCGACGTAATGGCCGCTTTCTTATTTATGGCGAGGCCAATCGACGTTGAGGCTCCATAAATTGAGATGTCGTCATTCCAAACGAAATACCAGCGTATTTCTTGATGTGAGGATAAAAATTCATGGTTTTTCTTGATTAGACTGGTTATTGTCCTTGAATAATCGTCAGGGACATTTAACTTTTCGGGTTGATTTTCCATTGAGCCTTTTTTCTGTGCCAACTCATTTTGCATGGGTAGCTATTAGTTATTAACTGATTATTGTTTCAAGCCTTACATAGTATAATTCCTTTTGAGGAATTAACTATGAAGGGCATTATCCTTGCCGGTGGTTCAGGTACGCGTCTCTATCCTTTGACTATATCTGTATCGAAACAGCTTTTGCCTGTCTACGATAAGCCGATGATCTATTATCCCCTTAGCATGCTCATGCTCGCAGGAATCCGGGATATCTTGATTATTTCGACTCCAACCGATCTTCCTAGATTTGAAAGCATGTTAGGAGATGGCTCCTCTTTTGGTATTCATTTATCCTACGCCGAGCAACCTAAACCTAACGGGCTTGCTCAAGCTTTTATTATTGGCGAGAAGTTCATCGGCAATGACTCCGTTGCTATGGTCCTTGGCGACAATATCTTCTACGGCTCTGGCATGAAGGCCCATTTGCTGGCGGCCAAAGAGAATGCTGAAAAGAATCATCGGGCTACTTTATTTGGCTATTTCGTCAAGAATCCCGAAGATTTTGGGATCATCGGTTTTGATCAGCATTGGAAAGTCATCTCGATCGTCGAGAAACCGAAGAACCCGGCGAGCCACTACGCGGCAACCGGAATGTATTTCTACGATAATCGGGCAGTGGAGTTCGCTAAAAAGGTTGTTCCTTCGGAGCGTGGCGAATACGAAATTACTTCGATTAACCAAATGTACCTCGAGAAGGGCGACTTGGACGTCGACCTCCTTGGCCGCGGATTTACTTGGCTCGATACGGGCACCCACGAATCTCTCGCCGACGCGACCGACTTCGTGAAGATGATCGAGACCCGTCAAGGGATGCAGATCAGCTGCCTTGAAGAGATTGCCTACATCAATAAATGGATCGATAAAGCCACCTTACTGAAGTCCGCTGAGCGGATGGGTAAGTCCACCTATGGAGCCTATCTCCGTATGGTCGCCGATGGTGCAATCGTCTATGAGGGAAAGGTTAAGAAATAATGCCTTATACGATTGAACCTACTGAGTTAAAAGATGCTTTCGTGATTACTCCCAAGGTCTTTGGGGATAACCGTGGCTATTTCTTTGAGTCTTATACCAAGAAAGACCTCTTATCCGTTTTTAATGGGGAGTTCGTTCAGGACAATCAGTCCCTCTCCGCGGTCAAAGGCGTGATCCGAGGATTACATTGCCAATCGGGTTCCTCCTGTCAGGCCAAACTCGTCCGCGTGATTCAAGGTGCGGTGGACGACGTCATCGTTGACGTGCGTAAAGGCTCACCTTCTTACCTCAAATGGATTCGGGTGCGGTTATCTGGTGAGAACCACAAGATGCTTTTTATCCCCAAAGGATTCCTTCATGGCTTTGTTACGGTTACAGATAACGTGATCTTTGCCTATCAGGTTGACGCCTATTACGATAAGGCCTCGGAACGGGCCGTTCTTTATTCCGATCCCCAATTTGGAATTGATTGGGGTGTTAAACATCCGGTCCTTAGCGACAAGGATCTCAAGAACCCCTTATTCAAGGATGCAGGGATTGATTTCGTCTATAAGGAGAAACGATGAAAAACGATATCGTTACGGGCGCGAATGGCTTTATTGGCCACGCCATGACCAAGAAGTTACTGGCTGAAGGCCATAAGGTCTACGCCATTGTGACGGATGATACGTCCATGAAAAATTTAGCCTGCGACCGCTTGGTTATCCTCAAAGGCTTCTTCGCGGACTATGATCGCCTCTTCTCTGAAATCCATGAACCTATTGATTGCTTATTCCATTTCGCCTGGAAGGGTGTTTGGGGCGAGGCCTTCAAGAACTACCGGGATCAGTTAGAGGATGCCGCCTTCGCTGGCGACACGATGCGGAACGCGATCAAGATTGGCTGCCGCAAATTCATCTTGGCCAGCTCCATCAATACGTTAGAGACCAAGAAGTATTTCTTCGAGCAGGACATTAAGCCTCGGTACACGAACATCTATGGCACGGCGAAATTGGCTGCCGAGATGATCTGTAAGACTTTGGCCTATCAGGAGCATATCGAGTTCAACTGCGGTCTCATTGCCATGGCCTATGGCGAAGGGAACTTCTCCAAGATGGTCCCGAATGTCTTTATGACTTCCCTCATTAAAGGAATCACCCCTAAGCTCATTGAGGGCAAAGATCTGTATGACATCATCTATATCGGCGATATCGTGAATGCCTTCTATGCCATGTCGGAGAAGGGCGTGAACATGAAGACCTACTATGTGGGCCACCAAGAACTCAAGACCTTCAAGGAGTGGTTCTCGGAGATCCGGGATATCCTTAAACCTGATGCGGATATTGCCTTTGGGGCCTATCCAACGGATAACCATATCGATTATGAGCATATCGACATCCAAGAGCTGAGCAGTGACACGGGTTACGCGGCGTCGCCAGACTTTGCCGCTGGGATCAAATCCACCGCGGATTGGCTTAGCAAGAACATTGAGAGGTTTTAAACGATGAAATTCTTAGTGACGGGCGGGGCGGGCTTCATCGGAGGAAATTTCCTCCTCGAGATGGTGAAAAAGTACCCTGGGGACGATTACGTCTGCCTAGATGCTTTGACCTATGCGGGGAATCGTATCACCCTCAAAGACATCGAAAGCTGCAAGAACTTCAAGTTTGTCCAGGGCAATATCTGCGACAAGGAACTCGTGGACAAGCTTTTCGCTTCCGAGAAGTTTGATTACGTGATCAACTTCGCGGCCGAAACCCACGTCGATCGGGCGTCTTTATACCCTGATATCTTCGTCAAGACCAACATCGAAGGCACCCAGGTGTTGCTGGATGCTTGCCGGAAATACGGCATCAAGCGTTACCATCAGGTCTCTACGGATGAAGTCTATGGGGATCTCCCTTTAGAAGCGGTGGATCAATTCTTCAATGAGAAGAGTCCGATTAAACCTTCAAGCCCGTATTCGGCATCCAAAGCGGGCGCGGACTTCCTTTGCCTTGCCTATCATCGGACCTTCGGATTGCCCGTCACGGTATCCCGCTGCTCCAATAACTACGGGCCGTACCAGTACCCGGAGAAGCTAATTCCTTTGATGATCCAAAAGGCCATCCACGATGAGCCTCTGCCCGTTTATGGCAAAGGTGTTAACGTCAGGGACTGGCTCTATGTGGGAGACCATTGCGATGCCATTGATTTGATTGTCCGTCATGGCGTTGATGGCGAGATCTATAACGTCGGGGGTCATAACGAGAAGACCAATATCTATATCGTTCAGACCATCCTGAAGGAGCTGCATAAGCCAGAATCCTTGATCCATCACGTCACGGACAGGCCGGGGCATGACCTTCGTTACGCGATCGATCCCACCAAAGTTGAGAAACTCGGATGGAAGCCGAAATACACCTTCGAGAGCGCGATCAAGGAGACCATCGATTGGAACATTGGCTACGCGGACTGGATCGAAGCGGTGGGGAAACAGGACGCGAATAAGTTCTTCGAAGAATACTACAGTAAGCGAAAATAAAAGTCGGTTGCGGCTTCCTGCTATCAGTTTGCTATGCACCTTGAGTCATTCTTTTTGGGCATAAATTTAGGAGTTAATAGTCGATTCTGAACGGAATTTGCTCAATTCAGCTGCCTTTTTAGGTTTTCTAGATTTTCACTAGCAAGTTTGAATCAAGGACATTCTATTCAATCAATTTTTTATTGTTGGATTGAACTTACAGAATTGCGAAACGTAAAATAAAAAACGAGGATTTTTTCTGGGTCATTTACTTAATCCTTTATTCGGCAAGCGTCTTGAGCGCTAAAGTCCTTAATCCGAGTTTATGACCCAGGTGGGCATTATCCAAAATATCCTATTTGGTAAAGCCCCAAGATTGAAGGGTTACAAAGGATCAACTGTGAATGCCTTCCCCGCAGTTTGCTAATTTCTTAATTTAGTTCTATCTGCGATCTTTGTATAGATATTGAAAATAAAAAACTGCTTCGTTACTGGGCCAAGGAGACATTAACAGAAATAGTATCCAAGCGCGGACCCGTTACGTTGAATGCTCTCTTCTGAGCTAGACTTAATTACTTTGTTTTAGAACTCGCTCGGTATCTTACAGTGACGCCATATGGGGAGATCTATTTTCGAATTAAATTTTCTAGCCCCTGTCATACTTTCGCAACTTCATGGCGGGTTGCCTTCAAAGATTTTTTCTTCATCGCTAATTTAGCAATTTTTGGCGTGTCTCTCCCGGCCCTAATCAGTTGGGGTAATTGTAGATAAAACGAGCAATAATATGACCGAACCGTTGGGAATCTTAGAGGGCTCAAACGAACGATTGACTAATTGCCTAGAAATAGATTATGTTAAAATAACAATATAAAAACCTAAGTCCTTATTAATATCGCTTTAGTTGATTACGTTTATCTTAACTGATAAATACAAGGAACGCTTGTAGAACATTCTTTGAAAAAGAAAAAACAATGAACAATATTGATTCCAAAATTTTGCAGGAAGAAAAGCATTTTGAAGATTTGTGCGAGAGCACGTTAACTCCTGGCCCCTTTTCACAATCAGTCCTCGAAGTAATTCGAAAAATCGTGGAATGTTGCCTTACTAAAAAATTTTTAGAGGTATTTCAAAGAGACGATGACTACTCATTTGAACTCTTTCGTAACGAAGTACTGCCCAAGGCAAGAAGCGGACTGCTAGGAAATGAAAGCCTGATTATTGCCAGCTTTCATTCGGCGATTGATGTTTTCGGGCATGAATCAATGGATGAGAGCGCAAGTCAAACCTTGCTGTACCATTTCTATCCAAAGATTTCTAGGGTGAGAAACTTTTCTTCTCGAGAATGGGGTTTATCCCTATTCAAAGATCTGGAAAGGAAGATGCCGCCTTTAGCTACCCAAGATCAATTATTCTATTCTCTCATCGCTCAACAATTGGACCGCCAAGAACCTCTTGGTTGGAAACAAGAAGAGGCAAATCTTTATTACATTATTAAAGAAACACCTTTTTTTGTGAATGGCAAAGTCTATTATGAGTTAGTCTTGGATAGAGGCTTTTCTCGCGAAAGGCGAACGGACTGTTTTGTTGCATTCACGTCGACTTATTTGCCTTTAAAGTATGCGCATTATTTTACGTTTGTCGATAACGTTTCTTTTTTTAGAGGTCACAAGATGCCTTTCAAAACTGTTTCGACAGTTGGGGTTCACATTCGTGCAATTGAATGGCGTAGATTGGGGACTGTTCTAGGAGCCGCTGTTCCAAACGGCATAACCAAAAATCTTGAGTATAAAAACCTGATGGCGATTCTGCAAAACCAGCCAGAAAGTCTGGCTCAAATTATTCAATGGTCGGATAAAGAGTTTTCGCAATTTATAAGAGAAGCAAACCTGTCTTCCTGCGAAACCCATTATCTTCTAGATTTGTTAACTAAATGTCGTGCAATGATTGAGTCCAAATTGCCCGGATCAAATCTATTGCTTTTGTTTTTGCACACGATGAATAATCGTCTGCTCCGTGATCAAATTGCCTGGAAGATGGAGTCTTATGACAAATGGTCTCCTTCTCCTAACCCAGAAGCCAGCAATTTGTGTGTCAAAAACAAGTCTCTTCCTTTTGATCGGGCGCCCTATGCCTCGTATCCGTCTGAGCACCCTATTTCTCAGGATCTTCTTTATGATATCATCGACCCGAAAAATCGGGAGTTTGAGTTTTTAGACCATTATATTGAAGGGCAAACCGATGATTGCGGTTTACTATATGTCCCTGTCGACCAGATCCCCGCTTACCACCAAATCGATGCCGAAATAGTTAACTGCAATCAGCTTTTTTCGGATTCTAAGCAAGCGCACCGTTCTCTTGTTCGCCTTGATGGCTATGTTTTTATTAAAGGCTGTGAAGACACGACAAAAGATATTGTCGAAGAGCTAAAACGATATGCTTCAGTTTCGAATCCTAGATTTGCTGATCACATTTCTCAGCAATATCAACAGCACCCGGAATTTAACTCTCAATTTTATTCCTCTGATAAAAAAGAAATCGCTAAAAACCTTTTCTCTCGGTCGAATGTTGCGTTTATTAACGGAGCTGCAGGAACTGGAAAAACAACATTTATTGGTCTAATCACAACTCTTCTTTCCCACTTTAACCCGATCATTTTGGCCAAAACAAATGCGGCAGTAGACAATCTTCGGGACAAAGTTTCGAGACTATCCAATTCCATTTTTACGTTGGATACTTTTTTCAAAAAGAAAGAAACTATTAGCACCCAATTTTGTATTATTGACGAATGCAGTACTATTTCTAATTCAGAAATGCTTGATTTGTTGAAACACTTTCGTTGGAAACCGATCTTCCTATTATTAGTCGGTGATGAACATCAGATTGAATCAATTCATTTTGGCAATTGGTTTAGCCTTTGCGAAAAAATATTTCCAAATTGTTGCCACGAACTTAACACGATTTTTCGTGCTAAAAATAAAAAGGAATTGCAGAAACTGTGGGCGGCATGTCGTGAACCTCTAGGCGCGAAAGACATCTTAACTTTGCTTGGACATGGCGATTATACCCGGACGATCGAGGAATTTGATTTTAAGAAATCATCTGGCGACGGTGTTGTTTTGTGTTTAAATTACGATGGTCTTTATGGCATTAACAACATCAATCGCATAATGCAGGCGAACAATCCTGGAAAAATTGTGACTTTCCGCGATTCTGAATTTCGGGAAGGCGATCCGATTATTTTTTCTGAATCTCGTCGGCTTTCGCCTTATATCCACAACGGAATGCATGCTTTAATTAACAAAGTAAACAAGCAAGGGGGCATCGTGACTTTCGAAATCACCGTTTTGTCTCCGATGGTGATTCCTTTTGGAGACACTGGCACACTGGGGTTCAAATATATTAAGCAAGATGTTTCCGGTCACCAAGTAATTACTCTTTCCGCAAAAGAATCATGGGATCAAGAAGGAGATATTGATGACCGGTCCCCATCTTTTCTCCCTTTCGAAGTGGCATATGCTGTTTCAATTCATAAGGCACAAGGCTTGGAATATTCGGATGTGAGAATAATTGTTACCGACAATATCGCTGAGAAAATCACCCCCAATATTTTTTACACAGCTATTACTCGGACGACCGATCAGCTTCATATTTACTGGTCGCAGGCATCGGCCCTAGCGATAACAAATCGTCTTTTGGACTGGAAAGATAAAAACCAAGATTTAAAAATCTTTCGTTCTCGTTTTCCACAGTTGTTTTCGTAACTTATTTTTTGATAAAAGAAAACGATTATGCGTCCTTATGGAAGCTGTTTCTTTAGTTTGCAAAAACAGCCAATCCATTTTAAAGGCTGTTTTTGGCATTGTTTGAACGAAGACAAAATGTTTGGATTGGAGAAACTTTAGGACAAACTCAAACGTGCCAAATTTCTAATTTATTTGATGAATAATGGTCGAATCCTTTCGCATGTCTAGGAAAGAACGTTGAAGAGCCTTTTTGTTTTTTAATTAGCTATACGGATTATTTGGTTATTTTGAACAGGAAACAGGGCCCATTTCATTTTTCCTCAGCCCTTTTTCGGGTTACCAAAGATTAACAGAGGTTTTATTTTTATGAAATCATTAAGCGATGATGCTTGGCGTCGGGAAATGATCGGCCGGCTAATAGCATTCCTTTTGAACGCTGCAACCGTGATGGTATTTCCATCGTACCTTCTCTCGATGTTTTCATGAACCCCGGAGCGGAAGACAGGGATCATTCGGGCATGTCCCTAGCGTTTTATCTGGCCAGTTGGGGAATGTATCGAGAATCCAGCTTCCTTTTGCAGCATGACTATAAGATCCACCGGGCGGTGGTGGACTATCTTTTGGATAAATCCACGCCCAGAGCCCTTTGGGAAAGCTCACTCCCGCAGCAAGACCCTCTTCATCCCATAGACTTTTATAGGGACCCCAAGCACGCGAGCACGCTCATTGAGGCTTGCAACGAACTTTGGACTCTTTATAGAGCAAAAGATTCTAAGGCGTCCGTGACGGACACTCTAGCCACCAAGATTCTTATGGGGACGTTAGGATGCACGCCCGCTTACGACCAATACGTGGTGAAGTCGATTAAGAAATATGGACTATATGACAACAAAATGAGATACGCTAGGTCCTACAGTCTCGTCCGGAAGTCGGTTGCTAAGGTCTCAGAGTTCTATCTTTCCAAGCTACCGTTCTACAAAGGCTTAAGTATCAAGCCCCATGGTTTCTATTACCCTCCGATGAAGACGATGGATATGATCCTTTGGAAGCCTCGTTTCGGTGAAACTGTAGCCAAAAGATTATTAAGAAGTCCCAGTCATTAAAACAAGGACAAAGAAAAAGTTGATGGCATGCAATCAAAAGGCGATTTAAGGCAGATCTTATGCTGCGACGAGGTTGCTGCTTCTATCTTTTCTTGATTTTTTCTTTTCTAGTCAGTTAACTTATCTCAATGGAAAACGTTGATTTCTTAATTTTAGGCGGTGGGCCGGCTGGGCTTGGCGCCTTAGAGGCACTGGGTGCCAAGGTCTTACTTTTGGAGGCCAGCGATCATCTTGGCGGCCTTTGCTCAAGTTTTAAAATCGATGGTTTTACTTTCGACCATGCCGTTCATCTTTCTTTCACCACTAATCCCATTGTGCTGGACTACCTCAAGGGGATACCTTTGATCAAACACGCCCCCGAATCCTTTAATTATTGCGATGGCCAATGGGTTCGTTACCCAGTCCAAAACAATCTTTATGTTCTTCCTGAGCAGGAGAAGCGGCTGATCATTCAGGGGTTCAAAGATCGCCAGCCGAACTCCTCACCGGCCAACTACGCCGAGTGGCTCGTCGCCTCTTACGGCGACTATTTTGCGAAGAAGTACCCATTTCGCTACACTCGCAAGTATTGGTGCCTCCCGGCCGAATCCTTATCTACTTCTTGGTGCGGTAACCGGATGTACCTTCCGTCCGTAGAAGAAGTTGAATACAGCGCCACCCACGAATCCACCCCAAATGTCTATTACGCTAAGGAGATGCGCTACCCCGTTTCAGGAGGATATGCCGCCTTCTTTGGCCGAACCTCCCTTCCCGGCCAAGTTCGGCTCAACAAGAAAGTGGTTCTGATCGACCCGGTTCTTAAGACGGTCGCTTGCGAGGATGGATCCATTTACCATTACCAAAGACTATTCTCTTCGCTGCCGCTCGACCAAACCGCCAGGTTGTACAAAGGATGTCCACTTGAGGTTGCCAAGGCCTCTAAGCGCCTACTTGCTACATCTATGGCTAATATCTCTATAGGGTTTAAAAGCAAAGCGTGCATCCCCAGCCTTTGGTTCTACATCTATGATGAGAATATCCCTTTTGCCCGGGCGTATTCGCCGTCCCTAAAGTCTCCATCGAACGTCCCCGCTGGTTGCTCGTCTCTTCAGTTTGAGCATTACTATTTGGAAAAGGATTCGCTTAGCGACAAGCAGCTTATTGATGCCGCTATCTCTTTTATCGCGGCTTCCGGCATCGCCGATCCCTCGGACATTCTCTTTGCGAAAGCGGATCGGCGGAAATATGCCAATGTGGTCTTTTACCTTGGAATGGAAAAGGACCGAGGAATCGTCCAAGACTATTTAAAGTCTTTCGGGATCGAATTTATCGGTCGCTTTGGCAAATGGGATTACCTTTGGAGTGACCAATCCTTTTTCTCTGGATTTGAGAGCACAAAATTATCACACTGATTTTGGCTTGTAATGGCGAGCCTTTACCTAATAAGTTGCTTGATTTTTTTATTAGTCTTGGGCTAATTTCTTTGGCGGTTAATTGCTTCTCGGGCCTATTCTCTTCAAATTTAATTGACATGAGCTTTTGTCCGGATGTAAATTTTAGTGGCCCAAATTCCGTGAAACATAACCAGTAAGGCTATTTTTTTGGTTCGATGGCTGAAATAGCGGTAACATGAAGCCATCTTAAAAAATGAGTAGTGATAATGCTTTTTCATTGCACGGATATCCTTATTAATCTTGTAGGAAGGATCACCGGCGTAGCGATATAGGCAAATGGGAAGTTGCGATTTCACCAAAAACATGGACAAAAAACGTTTCTTGAGCGGTGACGAAATGTTGTTATCAAGATCAAACAAAACCAGTTCTGAATTTATCGCAGAGGCATTAAACGAAGCGGCATTGTGATAACTTCGGCTCACGCTGTTGGTCCGTTGCCGGTAAAAATAAATGGCTTCATCGCAAAAACCGCATTTGCAGTCGTCATAGAAAAGGTAAACGAAGAATCCCAATTCCTTCTCATAATCGAAACGATAGTTGTGTCTAAGTAAAAACTCTTTTCGGTACAGGCAAGACCACCCAGCATACCTCATGTTTAAAAATCGCGAGTAATCCTGATCTTCTTTTAGAAGAAAAGTCTGATCGTAAATTCTTTCTTTCGGTTCTTCTAACAAGTTTCCCTTTTCGTCAATGAGCTGAGCTTTGCATTTGCAGGCATTCAATTCATTGTCTTCGAGAAAGGAAACCATTTTTTCAATGAAAGAAAGATCGAGCACATCATCGGAATCCATTGTCATGATGAGGTCACCTGAAGAGTGCTCGTAGGCCAATTGCCTTGCCCGGTGAGGGTTGATGTTCTTTTCTAAAGCAATTAGGTGGTAACGCGAGTCGGGCTCATATGATCTTAAAATTTCCGATGTTTCGCTATTGGAGCCATTGTCTACGATGACGAGTTCAATGTTTGAATACGTTTGATTTAATACTGATGATATCGCGGCTTTAGCAAAATCTCCCGTGTTGTAGGCCGACATGATGATTGATACTTTTTGGGTTGACATAAAAATATTTTACCATAGAAATCGATTGGTTTTGTTTTTGACCTGCGTTGAATAAACTGCCACACGTGAAAAGCGAGCAACCTTTTAAGCGGAATGAGCTAATAAAGATAGACCGCGTCGGTCTTTAAATATCGCAAAAACAGATAATCAAGGAAACAAAACGATCGCTCTAAATGGCGGCCAGGAGGCTTTTAACCTAATGTGATCCAGTTTCGTTCGATTCTCTCTTGAGCTTTATCATTAGTATTTAATAAATAAGCAAGAAATAAGCCAGCAGCCTTTTCATCGTTTAATTCCTCTTCTTAATCGCGGTATAATCAACATTAAGAGGTTTTTTATGAAAGCAGTTATTTTGGCCGGGGGCTTCGGAACAAGGATTGGCGAAGAGACCGTTTTAAAGCCGAAACCGATGATTCAGATTGGTGGAATGCCTATCCTTTGGCACATCATGAAGATTTTCTCCCATTATGGGATAAACGATTTCGTTATTTGCGCGGGTTACAAGCAAGAAGCCATCAAGGAATACTTCGCTAACTATGCCCTGCATAATAGCGATGTAACCTTCGACTTCTCCAAAGGCGGCGAGGTGAAGATTCATAGCGACGTCTCCGAACCTTGGAAGGTGACGGTAGTGGACACCGGGCTTAACACCATGACGGGTGGCCGGATTAAACGCATCCAAAAATACGTTGGCAATGAGCCATTCTTCATGACCTATGGTGATGGTGTCTCCAATGTCGATATCAACGCCTTGCTGGCTTTTCACAAGAAATCCAACGCGATTGTGACGATGACTGCAATTCAGCCGGAAGGCCGTTTTGGTATCATTGACTTTGGGAAAAACGACCTTGTCAAAGCCTTCCGCGAGAAGGATAGCGAGGACACAGGGTGGATTAATGGCGGCTTCATGGTCATTGAACCGGCGATCTTCAAATACATCGAAGACGATTCGACCGTCTTTGAACGGGCCCCGCTTGAGAGCGTAGCCAAGGATGGCAAACTGAATGCCTATCGCCATCACGGTTTCTGGCAGTGCATGGACACCCTCCGCGATAAAGAAAAACTCGAAGCCCTTTGGGCCAGTGGCAAATCCCCCTGGAAGGTGTGGTAATGCTCGATTTTTATAAAGGCAAGACCGTCCTAGTTACGGGCCACACGGGGTTTAAGGGATCCTGGCTTTGCGAAATCCTGATCAACGCCGGGGCCAAAGTGGTGGGCTATTCGCTCGAACCGCCTATAAACCCCAGCCTTTTCGAATTATTAAAGCTCGATCAGAGGATGGTTTCCGTCATCGGTGATATTCGTGATTTCGATCACCTTAACGGGGTCATCAAGAAATATAAACCCGAAATTGTGTTTCATTTGGCCGCTCAGCCGATTGTTCTGATCGGCTACCAGAAGCCCGCCTATACGTACCACGTTAATGTCATGGGAACCGTCAATATTCTTGAAGCTATCCGAAAGGCGGGGTGCGTGAAGTCGTTTCTGAACGTCACGACCGACAAGGTCTACGAGAACAATGACCTTCAGAACCATCCCTTCAAGGAAGACGAGAAGCTTGATGGCTTTGATCCCTACAGCAACTCCAAGAGCTGCAGCGAGCTCGTGACTCATTCCTACAAAAAGAGTTTCTTCGCGGACGGAAAAACCGCGATTTCGACCGCCCGAGCGGGCAATGTTATCGGCGGTGGCGACTTCTCGCCTGACCGGATCATCCCTGACTGCGTGCGCGCCGTCGAGGCTAAGAAGACCATTGAGGTCCGCAATCGTTTCTCCACGCGGCCCTACCAATTCGTTCTGGAGCCCTTATTCGTTTACCTTGAGATCGCTAAGGCCCAATACGAAGACGGGGCTAAAGCCGGCTATTACAACGTCGGCCCGGATCCCGTCGATTTCATCGCCACGGGTGACCTCGTTTCCCTCTTCTGCAAGAAATGGGGACAGGGCATCACATTTGAAGACAAGACATTACCAAACGCCCCTCATGAGGCGGCGTTCCTTTCCCTTGATAATTCGCTGATCAAGAAGGCCTTTAGCTGGTCGCCTGTCTACCACATCGACGAAGCGATGGATCAGATCGTTGTTTGGACCAAGGTCTATCTTCAGCATCAGGATGTTAAGGCCATTACTGATTCCCAAATCGAGCGGTTCGCTCAGAGGTTCTCCAAATGAAGGCCATCGTTACCGGCGCCGACGGATTCGTCGGCTCCTATGTCGTCAAAGAATTATTGGATCACGGCTATCAGGTCGTGGCGGTGGACCTTGGACCTACCCCTCGGCGTTTGGACGCCAGCCAAAAGAACCTGCATTACGTCAGCCTCTCGATCGACAAGATTGCCGAATTAAAAACCTTGGCCCCGGAAGCAGCGGGAGCGGACGTCCTTTTCCATTATGCGTGGCGGGGATCCGCCGGGCCGGAGCGCTGCGACGAGGCAATCCAGCTGAATAACGCCTTGATGACCGCTAAATGCCTGCGGGAAGCCGCGGCCATGGGGATCAAACGCTTCGTCTGCGCGGGCACCATCATGGAATTCGAGACGAATCAGGCCATCTACGAGCAGGGTAGCAAGCCCGGCATGCCCTACATCTATGGGGCGGGCAAGACCATCGCCCACGAGATCTGCAAGCCAATCGCGAACGACCTCCACATCGATTTGGTGTGGGCCTACATCACGAATACCTATGGCGTTGGGGAGTCTTCGCCTCGTTTTCTCAATTCGACCCTTCGGAAGATCATCCATGGTGAGCCGCTCGAGTTCACTTCGGGCACCCAGAACTACGACTTCATTTATGTGACCGATGTGGCCAAGGCCTTCCGCCTGCTAGGAGAGAAAGGCAAACCGAACAAAGGCTATATCATCGGTAGCGGGGCCGCCAAGCCCCTTCGCCAGTTCGTCGAGGAGATCCTTGGCGAACTTAAGCCCACGTCCCCCGCGAAATTTGGGGACGTCCCCTATACGGGTGTTATGACTCCTCTTGAGACCTTCTCGGCTAAAGAGATTGTTACCGATTGCGGTTTTAAGCCTTCCGTGTCCTTCAAAGAAGGCGTTCGTCTTACTTATCGGTATTTAAAGGATCTCGAAGCCAAGGCCCCATTCAGGATTCCTTCATCATCTCCTATTTCTGATGGCATTCAACAAGCGATCGTGACAGGAGCAAATGGTTTTATTGGATCACATCTCGTTAAAAAACTGTTTGAGAAAAAGATTGACGTTATTGCCTTTGTTCAAAGCAAAGATATGGATGTTTCAGCAATCGCTCCCTATTGTTCCAAAATCGTTTACCAAGATTTGTCGCGAATTCAGGAATCGAATTTTCATTTGAATGGCGAAAAACGTACGGCGTTCATTAATCTCGCTTGGCGTGGCGTTAATGGGCCGGACAAAGGGGTTTATGCTTACCAGCTTGATAACATCCGTATGCTATGCGATGCTGCAGGGTTTGCTAAGCAAATTGGCTGTGTCAAATTTGTGGCCGCTGGGACGATTGCCGAACGAGCAAAAGAAAGTTTGCCTGACTTAGAAAAAACAACGAACGGGTTCTTCTATAACATTGCAAAAGACTCGGGGCATGACTTCCTCCAAGTCTTATGCAAATCCATCGGACTTCCATTTGTTTGGGCCCAGTTTACCAACAGCTATGGCCCGGGGAATCGAACGGGGAATCTCATTTCCTATACCCTTGGTCAGCTCGAGAAAAACGAGACTGCTTCTTTCGGCCCAGCGGATCAGCCCTATGATTTCATTTATATCGATGACCTCATTGAAGCGCTTGCCCGTATTGTGCTTTTCAAGAATACAGTCTCGGCTTATTGTGTAAGCTCGGGTTCTTCAAAAATCCTTAAGGATTACCTTTCGTATGTCGGAAAGGTCTTAGGAAAAGAACAGCTCATTGGGATTGGCCTGCGGCCTTCCGACCACATTACTTACAAATTCGAAATGTTTGACAACTCAGTTCTAATTCACGATGTCGGGCCATACGTTTCGACATCATTCGAGGACGGCATCGCAAAAACGATTGAGTGGGAGGAAAAACAATGATTAGTCCGTTTCATTTCGAGAAATTGCCCCTTGAAGGCGCTTATCTGATTGATGCGTTCTACGCCCCAGATGTCCGCGGAGGCTTCTGCAAAGACTATTCTTTAGAGATCTTCAAGCAGAACGGGATTGACTATGACCTTAAGGAGGTCTTCTACACCTATTCCCATAAAGGCGTGGTACGGGCCCTCCATTTTCAGAGGGTAAAGCAACAGCCAAAGCTCGTCCGCTGTGTCCATGGGCACGTCTACGACGTCATCGTGGACCTCCGAAAGGACTCGAAAACTTTTAAGCAGTGGTTGGGCTTCGACCTCACCGGCGACAACCACAGGGAATTGCTGGTTCCGGCTGGATTCGCGCATGGTTACCTCGTTTTGGAGGATGATTCCATCGTCTCCTATAAGTGCGCCGAGAAGTTCTATGGGGAATACGATTCGGGGATCCTATGGGACGATCCCGACATCGGCGTGAAGTGGCCGCTGGAAAGATTGAACGGAACCCCGGTCATTTTGGCGGACAAAGACAAACAACTGATGAATTTTAAACAATGGTATTTTCTGGAACAGTGTCAATAAATTTTGGTACTTCTTTCTTCTTACATTCAGATATCACATTTCCAAATGAAGTTCCGTTAATCACGGAAACGCGAGTTGCTAATTAGAATTCACAGGTATGTTTGTTTTAAAGGAGATGCAAATATGAAAATTGCAGTTGCTGGTCTTGGCTACGTTGGCCTGTCCTTGGCAGTTCTTCTCTCTCAAAAGAATTGCGTCATCGCCTTTGACGTCGTCGAAGCCAAAGTCGATCAGGTGAACCAACGGGTTTCTCCAATTCAAGACAAAGAAATCTCAGAGTACCTTTCTTCGAAGAAACTCGATCTGACTGCGACCTCCTCTTCCGAGAAAGCCTACCGCGATGCGGATTATGTCATTGTCGCTGTGCCGACTAACTATGACCCAGCCGAGGATTACTTCGACACCTCTTTGGTGGAGCAGGCGGTCTCGTCGGTGCTGGCCGTGAACAAGAAGGCTTTCATCGTCATCAAGTCGACCGTCCCGGTCGGCTACACTAAGGATCTTCGTGCCAAGACGAAGTACCCCCGGATCCTTTTCTCGCCCGAATTCCTCCGGGAATCCAGGGCCCTTTACGATAACCTCTATCCTTCCCGCATCGTCGTCGGGACGGAGCTCGATGACCCCGACCTCCAAAAAGGGGCTGAGGCTTTTGCCAGTTTATTGAAAGATGGCGCAATCAAGCAGGACGTCCCGACCCTCATCATCAACTCGACCGAGGCCGAGGCGGTTAAGCTCTTCGCGAACACGTATCTGGCGCTGCGGGTGGCCTATTTCAACGAGCTTGATACTTACGCTGAAGTTAAGGGCCTTGACACCGAAAGCATCGTCGCGGGGGTCTGCCTGGATCCCCGGATCGGCGGGGGTTACAACAACCCCTCGTTCGGCTATGGTGGCTATTGTTTGCCCAAGGACACCAAACAACTTCGTGCTAATTATAAGGGCGTGCCCCAGGACCTTATCTCCGCGATCGTCGAGAGCAACAAGACCCGGAAGGAGTTCATCGCTTCGGAGGTCATGAAGCGGCTTGAAGGGAAAGAAAATGCGGTGGTGGGTGTCTACCGCCTCACCATGAAGGCCAACAGCGACAATTTTCGTTCTTCTTCGATTCAGGACATCATGGCGGAACTTCGCTCAAAAGGAGTCAAGGTCATCGTCTACGAGCCCACGGTCAAGGGGGCAAACTTCGAGGGTTATCCCGTCGTTGGGGACCTGAAGACGTTCGCGAAGGAGTCCAGCGTGATCCTAGCCAACCGGATTACCGAAGAACTGAAGCCATTCGAAAATAAAATCTATTCGCGCGATTTATTTGGCCGAGACTGAGTTGGAGCGAATGCTTTCTCATTAGTGCTTTCTTTTTTAGGATTCATCGAATTATCCTTAAAAATTTTGTTTGCAGTGGACTGAAATGACAACAATAGGCGTCATCCTGCAAATATAATTGCTTAATGTTTGTTACTAAACTTTTTGGTTACATTCGCCACTGTCGAATTGATAATTTAGATATTAAGAATCTATCAACACTTTTCTTTTTCACTTTTCATCGCGTTTTCAACAGCTGACCGAAAACGTCGGCCGTTTGTGATCGGATTGTGATTTTTCGAAGCGATCATCAATGCCTTTTTAACGATTTGTCCTACAAAAGGATTGTCTGTAGTCAACAAAGTAATCGCCTGTTTTGCTTCGACAAGGTTTTCGGCCACCAAAGCGCATTCATTGCTGATGAGATACTCTGCCTCTGCCGAGCTTTTTAGACCAAAATAAAGTAAGGGGCGGCCGGAATTTAGTGCATCCGGTATCTTGGTCGAAAAGGCATCAACCAAATCAATCTTTGCGTATTCAGTATTTTGATTGATTGCCAAAATGGCCAAACATTCTTTTTCTTCTGAGACGACCGTTTCGTAACTTACTTTGCCGCAAAAAACAATGTTCTTCTGTTGTTTTAATTTTTCGGCTTCTTCTGGTGCTACCGATCCATAAACTTTGACTGTATAGTTTTTGTCCGTTTCGGCGAGAACATTTGAAAACAAGATTAGTTGTTCTAAACGTCCGTTAGCCAGATTGCCCGCATAGAGAAAACAATGAGAATTTACGGTGTTTAGGTTCGGCTGAATTGAGCTTGAATTATAAATTGCCATCGCCTTTTTTTCTGGGAATTCCGTTTTATATTTTTTCAATAATGTTTCCGTTAAATAAACGTCGAGAATGGATTGCTTAATGGTCTTTGAAATGCTCTTCTTAAGCCGAAAGTGGAAAAGCCTATAACCAAGGCCTGCGCGCAATTTTCTCCGGAAATAATCGTGCCTCTTAAAGTAATAATTCTCAGTGTTATACAAAACTAATGGAATTTTTCTTTTCTTAGAGAACGAGGACACAAAATCAAAAAAATACGGAAAGTCTCCACACTGAAGAACTATGTATGTCAAATGGTATTGGCTGATCCAGTTATTAAAGCAGGAATGCCAATGCCCAAATCTCCACACAAGGCATCGGAGCATCGAAGAAAAAGAGGTTCGCTTCCTCGGCGGTATGTCTACGCTTGTCGTTTTCAGAGTATTCTGCTTTACTTTTTGCTGGTCTTGCTTCAAAAAAAGAAGAGACCTGATGGCCTGTTTGTCGGTAATTTGCATCGAATCAAATACACAATTTTGGTCTGGCTTTTTTCCCGAGATATAAAAATTGACAATGTCTTCAGGCTTATAGCCTTTCAGTAGCATCAGCATCGATCTTCCGTTTGCGTCATCGTAAACAAGAGACCTGTTTGAAACTACCAAGATCTTGTCTGGCTTGGTTCGGTTTTCACTCGTCAATTTCGCTCTTTGTTGCATAACCCGCCTTGAAAATTGTATTCTTTGCCCTTCTCAAGTTCAATAAAAGCGGACGGCTCAGCCAATATAAGGACTTTTTAATAATAGGTGATTTGTATACTCGAGAATAACCATAGCAGATTAAAAGGCTGTTTGATGTTCTATTTGAAGGTATTTCATGCTCTGGCCCATTCCATACTAAAAACCACCAGGGATAATTACGTGTTAGCTTATTTTGAAACCCTTTCCAAATAAATTGAAAAAGGAGCAACCGGTCTTCATAATCAAGTAGATGAAAAAATGGAACACCAAATCTTTTATTTTGTTGATTTCTTTTTTCGCCAGCATTTTTGCCCTTTCTGCAGCTGCTTTTGCCATCGCTTCCAATTCAACAACCTACATTGATATTGACAACGAAGACGAGCTGCTTTCAATTAACGACAATTTAGAGGGAAACTATCGTCTACAATCTGATATTGATCTTTCCAAAAAATGGACCCCAATTGGGTCGAAAACAAAACCTTTTAAAGGACTGCTTTTTGGGAATGGCCATCAAATAAGAAACATCTCATTTAATTCGCAAACCCCCACCAGCGGCGACTTTAGTTATTTTGGTTTTTTTGGATATAACAGTGGAACGGTATTGAGCACCTATTTTTCTTTTGCGGACAGCGATGTAACTAATTTAGATTCTCTTGGAGGCTCAGGGGCAGTTTTCGGCCCTATAGCTGCCGTCAATGAAGGATATATTACTTCTTGCTCTTGGGGTGGGACTTCGTCTTCGTTTCTTTTTTCTGGAACGGGGGTTACTGTTGGAGGTTTTGCTGGGATAAACCGTGGGCAAATTAAAAAATGTAAAACCAATTGCGGTCTTGTCACTGAAGGTCTATTTGGGACATCTTTTTTAGGAGGAATCGCTGGGAAGTCAGAAGATGGAGCCATTTACGAACTAATTGATTCGTTTGTTTCCGTTCAATGTCATTCTCAAGCAGCAGATTCGGTCGTTCTTTATTGCGGCGGCTTTTCCGGAAGCTGCAGTGGAAGCGTGCTAGTTAAGAACTGCTGTGGGGAGGCTCAGAACTTCTCTTTCCCCAATGTCTATTCCAACTTATATTTTGGTGGATTTTTTGGATATTCTTCAGGCTCTTCTATCACGGTTCAACAATCTTGTTCCTACCCAACAGTTTGGAGCACTCCCAGCAATGGGTATTTAGGCGGATTAATTGGTTTTGCAAGTTCGGACTCTAAGATTGCCTTAACTTCGGTTTACTCTGATGGCAAATATTTTTCCAAATGCTATTTTGGCGGAGCCGTTATTGCCTCGGACCTTCAGATATCTTCTAACAATTTATTTTTTACCAGCGAACCCATTTCTCTAGGGAACTCATTTGTTTATGGGAACAAAATTAAGGAATCAGAAGCTTCCTTAAGCCGCGTTGGATTAGATACAACGTATTGGAATTCTAATTCCCAAGGGAAACCGACACCAGATTTTTGATATTATGGAAACCTTCTCATTAACCACACGCAAGATGTCTATCTTCAAAAGGATCGAAGATTCTTTCTTCTCCGTCTTACTTTTCCTTTGTTTCTTCTCATATGCGCTTTCTTTTCTTACGATTGGTGTACTCGTCAGCATTAACCTTTGGGTGGTTTTGATACTCACGATTTTGTGGTGTCTATGCAAATGTGTAGCGTTTTTTCTTCTTTGGAAGAAGGCAAAACCAGCTAAATTATTCCATTTTTGGAAGGCGCGCTTTGGTCTGCCCAACATTTTGCTATGGTGCGGAGCAATTTTTGGTTTTTTGCTCATTTGGATTAATGTTTTTATCTCGTCCCCTTCTACTGCACTTTCCTTGAATTACTTTCGGAAAGTGGTGTTCTATTCTTGCGCTTTTTTGCTTTGCCCATGTTTGTCCTCTTATAAAGCCCCTAAATTTACTTATTGGTTTCTTTTTGCTGGTGTGTCGCTTTGTGTTGCTGCTGGCCTAATGGTTTGGATTTTTGACATAGGAGAGATTTATTGGGGAAATGGCGCATCTAAATCTCTGGTACTTAACCTTGGGAATCCTAATATCTTGGGAATCGTGTGCTCGATTTGCTTTTTGTGGGCGGCTTACTGTACACTTCGTTCGCGCCAATGGTGGTGGAAACTGATAAGCGCCGGTGATGCTATTGTGTGTTTTGTCTTTGTTCTTTTATCTAAATCAAGAACCTCGTTAATTGCCGTTATAGGTGCTCTATTGATTTTCATCTTGCTGAAATTTGTCAAAATTCGGAAGGACAGAACCCGCTTTTTTGTTCTAATGACTTATTTATTCCTCCCTTTGATTGTTTTTAGCTTTTATATCATTTTAATAAAACTTATTTTTCCAGACGTTGATGTAATGTCTGCTAGTACCGGCGGACTTTTCGGAAAGAGTTGGCTCACTCGATGGACAGAATGGACCGACTTGGCCAAGATTTTTGTACAGCATCCTTGGTTTGGATCCTATTACTTGGCCACCAATGGAACTGGCAACTCGCAAGCGTTGAACCTGGCGTTGGATATGATGACTGCTTTTGGGTTTCTTTCTTACCTAGTTTTGATCTTTTGCTACTTTCTCATGCTAAATATGCAACGACAAAATATGGGAGGAAGGGCAGTTCCAAGTTTGGCGGCTCTTTCTGGATTCTTATCGTGTTTGCTGCTCGGATGCTTCGAAGCCGGGATTTTTAATTCCTCTATCTACATTTTTTTGGTATATTCTTTTCTTGGCTTTGTGTGGAGCCCGGTTATTTCAAACAAGAATCTATCTCCTGCAATTCCTTATGATGTCTATTCGATCTAAAAATGATACTAATTTAATATGGAAAAAATCGCATTGCCGTTTCTTCAGACTAAAGGTTTCGTTTTTTGGACCATACGACCTCCTTTTGTTACTAAAGGCCTTCTCGATGAGATCGCTTCTATTTCGGGCTTACCGATCGTTGTAGTTTACCTGCAAGATGATAGCCGAGAAGACCGGGCGGGAATAAATGTGTTTCCCCCCTCTTCTTCCGAAGAATGCATCAACGGAAGTCAAATGGTAAAATCAAAATCTCAATTGAAAGCTTTTATTCGGAACCATTCCGATTGGATTCACATTTTCACCGGTGTCGGCTTTTTAAAAGGACAAATTAACTCCTATTTAAAATCAATAAATCCTCAATCGGTTTCGATAGTGTGGACCGAAAGACCGATTTACTTGGGCAAGTTTAAGAGATTAAAAGAACGAATTAAGTATTTGCTCAATGTTAGACTTCGGCTGTTATATTCGAAAAATGTAGATTTGCTTTTTGCCTATGGGGAGCCGGCCGTCAAAGAGTTTCTTTCTTATGGGTGGCCCAAAAACAAAGTATTCCCTTTGATGTATTGCCCCAACTTTTCTCCGACTGTTCCAACTGCCGATTTCAAATTGGCCAAAAATGTAAAAAATATCTTGTATGTCGGACGCTTTGACTTCTATGTTAAAGGGGTTGATGTCTTAATGAAGTCCATTGCGGCTATCAACAAAACATGCCAAGAGAAGGTCCGTTTTTATTTTGCTGGCGGCTATGGAAACGATCGCGCGCAAATTATGAAATTCATCCAGTCCACTCCCAATTGCACGTTTATCGGGAAAACGAGTTTGCTGGAAACTGAGAGCATAATGCCTTTATTTGATGCTGTTATAGTTCCGAGTGTAAGAGACGGGTGGAATGTCAATCCTTATTTAGCAACAATGTCCGGCATTCCGACTTTATGCAGTACGGGTGCGGGTTCTCAGGATCTGATAGAAAAATATCATTGCGGTTTAGTTTTTAATGGAGGCGACAGCACATCTCTTACTGCTACGCTTAAAACGTTTCTTAATTTCGGTACAACACAATTCAACGAATTGGTCAATAATGCTATTGCTGCGAAAACCCAGATTGGGCCTCGCTCCGAAGCGCTGTACGTTTTGCAAACCATTGACAAATTTGCAATGGAACAGGCAAGTAAATGAAGAACTCCAAAGGCGATGTTGAGTCAAATTCAAAGCACCAGATTAAATACGGTGCAGTCTTTTCGTATATCTCTATTGCGGTTGAGATTATAGCGGGCCTTTTGTTTACTCCATGGATGGTAAAGACCATCGGGAAATCTGATTATGCGATTTTTACCTTGGCTAACACATTTATCACAACAATCATGTTGGATTTTGGTTTGGGGACCGCTGTTGTTAGATTTCTTTCAAAATATCGTTCGGAAAACGATACCGAAATGGCCAAAAACTTTTTGGGGATTGTTTCAAAGGTTTATTTGATTTTAGATGCTATTGTTGCCGCCGTTCTTATTGCTTTTGCCTTTTTGTATCCTTATTTCTACAAAGGCTTGACTGCAGAGGAGCTAGACAAATTTAAAGTTGTTTTCATTATTGTTGCTGGTTATAGCTTGATTTCTTTTCCTTTCACTTCATTAAACGGGATTTTCACTGCCAATGAACAGTTTATTTCTTTTAAAATTATTGCAATCGTAACGAAGCTTATCTCGATTGGCTTTATGGCTTTGGCTTTGGTTTTGGGATTTGGACTTTATGGAATGGTGATCGGTTCAGCTGTCAGTGTACTGGTAACAATCGTAATAAAAGTCATCTATTTAAAATCCCAAAAATTGCTGTCAATCAACTTCCATTACAAAAACAAAGAATTGATGAAGCAACTATTCCAATTTTCCTTGTGGCTTACGCTTATTGTAGTTGCTCAACGAGTTACCTTTAATGCCGTTCCTTCGGTTCTCGGCGTTGTATCCAATTCTTCAGAAATTGCCATCTATGGTTTTGCTGCGACCATCGAAACGTATTCCTACTCGTTAGCCAGTGCCCTCAATGGAATGTTTATGCCTAAAATTGCTCGGATTCTCAAAACCGAAACAGATTCAAGTCGAATCAATGCGCTGTTTTTTAAAGTCGGTAAACTCCAAATAATGGTTATTGGATTGATTTTTTGCGGCTTTGTTACTTTCGGGGAAGAATTCATAGCCCTCGTGATGGGGTCTGACTATTCTATGTCCTATATTTGCGGAATTTTGCTAGTCTTCCCCAAATTAATGACTATACCTAAACAAATTCCATCGTCGACGTGTTATTTGACTTCTAACGTTAAGTACGAATCGATCATTACTTTTGTTTTGTCTATTCTCGCCTGCGGTTTTTGCTTCCTCCTTGGTTATTTCTATGGTGCGCTCGGTGCCTCAATTGTTCTTTGCTTCTTTTTTACCTTGCTTGCTTTGGTTCTCGACTTTTGGTTGTATCGAAAAAAGATGGGCTTTCGAATCCCGTCCTTCTATATTCGCGGGTATCTCCCATACTTGGGCCTCGCCGGGACTCTGGTGGCGGTTTTCTTTTTAATAAAGTACTTTTTCCCAGTCAAAGGCCTTGTTCTTCTGTGCATTTACATCTTGGCTTTTGCCCTTCTTTATATACTTGTCTTTTGGCTCTTCTTTTTTGGCAAAGCCGAAAGAACCTCATTTTTCGAATGGCTTGGGGTATTTAAAAAACTGCCTTGGAAGTCCCAATATTTGCTCATCGTTTGTGGAAAATCAAAAATCAAAGTTAAATTAAAAGGAAAATTAGTTTTGCCGAAGTCAAAATATCTTAAGCTAGTTCGGTGCCTTCAAACCAATCAGATTTCAAAAATGGCTTTTGAAAGCCCCCTTTTTACCGATCCGGCCAAAATATTATTCTTCGAAGAAGGTCAAAAACTTCAAATCAAGGCTCTATCCCAAAAGAACCAAGCAATGTTGTTTCTTGAATCGGATCGTCTTTGGATGACTTTCGGAAACCGCCGAGTTTTAATCACTAGTAAATAAATGGTTTCTATAACCTTGTGCTTTTTGCGATTTTAAACGCACCAAATTGTACTTCACTTACGAAATCCTCGAATTCTCATGGTCTTGGCCATTCAATTGCGGGTGTTTTCCTTCTGCCAAAAAGGAGATCAATACCTTTTGCCGAAATTATGAATACTGTCACTTGCCTTGCGCAGCTCGTCTATACAGGTCGAAAACCTTATTAGTGTTTTTGGTTATATCAAACAATTCTTTAGCCCGCTCTCGACAGTTGGAAGAAATTTGGGCTTTACGAGATGCGTTTTTTTCGACTTCTTTGGCAAACAAAGATACATCTCCAAGAGGAACAACGGAGCCTGTACTGTCGGTAACGAGTTCTGGCAAAGCTGTCGTGCCATATACAACGGCAGGGGTTCCGCTTGCCAAAGACTCCCCGACGACTTTTCCGAAAGTGTCGGCATAAGATAAGTGAGCATAGACGTCGGCCCGTGAATACAGGGCGGCCAACTCTTTCTTGCTCGAAACGAAGGGTACAAATATGATTTTGCCATATTTTTTAGTATTGAAATCCGTGCCACCAACGAGGACAAAAATAAAATCATCTGATAATAGTTTTTGGACGGCAATCAAATCTTGAAATTTTTGGGAATTCTCTTCCCATAATCCAGCAACAGATAAAACAACCATTTTCTGTTTGGGAATTTGCCGTAATTGTAGGGGCACTTCTTTGATAGATTTAGGGTTAAAAATCTCCAAGTCTACCCAGTTATATATAAATTCAAAATGGGTTTTAACTGGGAAACAGGGCTTGGCAAAATCCATGGACCACTTCGAAACGCCAATAACATAGAGCTGATTTCGAAGTTCGCTAATCCATTTCTTCTTTTTTCTGAACATTTTTTTGGAGGTATCGAAAAACCAACTCTGAGGATATTCCTTTTTAGCCGGGCACCGGTGGCATTCTTTCAAATATTTGTCACATTTATTTAAAACCGGATAAGGACAATGACCCGTCAAAATCCAATGGTCATGGAGATTGATGATGACTGGCTTGTTATATTCACCTAAAAATTTAAAAAGCGCATCACCGTTAATATAATTCCCATGGAGTGTTCTTATATGGATGACATCAGGCTTTATTTTTTTGATAAAACGAATCAATTTATGGGTAGCCAGAAGTGAGTGACAGGCTTCGTCGCCAAATACTCTAGCCATGAAGTCGTGCATATAATAACCAGGTCTTGAGACAATCCGATACAGATGCTTGTCTTGGCTTTTGGGCCCGGTTCCATAAGCTGTGTATAATTCGATGCCTTCAACTTTTTTTGAAGCCTCATAGAGCTCAGCACAAGTTCTTCCAGTGCTGTTGGCCCCATAGACCATATTGATTTGTAAGACAACCATATTAATTCGCCTTGTCTTTACCATTAAGTTTGGCAGAATTGATGCCTTTTCTCATCGACTTCCATGCTTTGGAGAAGCCAATTTCATGATAAATTTTCATATGTTTTAAAAGATGAAAAACGGCATAAAGATTGGCCTTTTTTTTAAATAACTTCCAATAGATAACTCCATGAGAATAGCATTTATCTTCCAATGAGTGACTCGACCAAGTTGAACTAGACTGTTCGACGGTCACAAGAGTCTTTGGGATTTGCTTGATGATCATGCCCTTACAAATACAATTATATAAAAATACCGTATCGTCTCCGTGATCTACCTTTGTGCCCGGTCCAATAGATTCATCAAATCGCAGATGAAGTTTCTCTATCGCTGATCTTCGAAAGAAAAAACCAGATGCTGGAAGGGACATGACGTCTTTCCGAGTTATTTTTCTTTCAACATTAATTAATTTAAGAGGTCTATCTGGATTTAGCGATGCACAATTAAAACGAATGGCGTCAGCATTTGGTGATTCGGAAAAGGCCTTTTGGACTGAGGACTCATAACCTTCCTGAAGACAGATATCATCATCGCCAAACATGACCACATCAGCGGTTGAAGCATCGAACAAAAAGTTTCGTTTGGCGTTTGCACCGACTTTGTTTGTACTAAAAAAGGTAAATGAAGAGACGTCACCAAGCGCGATTTCTTCCGAACTTTCCGGCCCGGGAACTTCATCGGCGACTAAAAAATGATTAACTGCGTGGCTTTTTTGCGCTATTTCGATAACTTCTTGCCGAGATTTGTTGTGAGTGCAAATTAAAATTTCAATTTTCATCAGGTTTATTCTTTAAATTAAATACTAAGTTGGTCGGTCTTTCAATGCAAGGTCCTTATTCCTTGCAACATCCACGCTTCTAAAACCTATTTTCTTTCAGGGAGAAAAAGCTTTGTTACGTTTTAATGTTTTCCCCAAGTGTTTTTAATGGCCAATAAATAGTTAAAGGCCGATTTCTTTCGAGACATGCTTTTCGATTCGAAAAAGCTTTGCCAACTCTCGAAAGGCTTTTCCGCTTTACTTGCTTTGCTGGCGCAAGTGAGCCATGACAAATCCTTTGGCTCCTGAGTTTTGCGGTCTTATAAAAAAGTTTTGTTCTTGGCCGAAGTTTCTCATTTATAAGAAGAGTTTATAGGAACGTTCGGACACTCTTATTGGTCCATACTAAGTATTTATTCGAAGATCACTTTCAGAAAGAAACCTTTTATTTCAAGTTAAAAGGCCGCTTTTTTAATTTCGTCTGCATTTGTAACCATTCTTTTAACCGTCTTAGTCGAGAATGGTACAATTACCTTGCGTTTATCGTCTAGGAGGATTTCTATGAAAGCATATGTTACCGGCGCCGGGGGCATGGTTGGATCCCATCTCGTTGAAGCTTTAAAGAAACACGGTTATGAAGTGGTAGGGTCTTATTACACTCCGACCACGGATATCAAAGAAATCGACCCTTCCATTCGTCTTTTCGAGCTTGATGTTCGGAAGCACGAAGCGATGAAGGCGTGGATCAATGATTACCTTCCCGACAAGATTTTCCATCTTGCTGCCCAAAGCTTCCCGGTCGTGTCTTGGAAGGATCCTTATTACACGGTCGATGTGAACGTGAATGGAACAATTGGATTATTTGAAGCCATCCGCGATGCCAAAGCCAAACATCCTGGCTACGACCCGATGGTGGTGGTTATCTCCTCCTCCGCTATCTATGGCGAGGCTCTGCTTTCTTATAGCCCTGATCATCTTCCTAAAGAAGATTGCCCGATGCTGCCGCTTCATCCTTACGGCGTCTCTAAGGCGGCCGAGGACCTTCTTTGCTTCCAGTACTTCCGTAACTACGGAATTAAGACGGCGCGGGTCCGCTTATTTAACTGCACTGGCCCGAAAAAGATCGGGGATATCACTTCCGATTTCACCAAACGAGCAGCTCTTCTTGAAAAAGAGCACTCGAACAAGCTCGTTGTTGGCAATTTGACCGCGTTACGCGCCATTCTCGATGTCCGTGACCTTTGCGAAGGGTTAATTATCCTTGGCGAAAAAGGGACTCCGGGGGAGCCGTATAACATTTGCTCCAGTCACATCTTTAAGATGACCCACGTTGTGGAGTGCATCGAAAAAGTCATGGGAACCAAGTACGAACTGGTTCAGGATCCCAAGCTTTTACGTCCTGCCGATGAGCGGCTTTACGCGGGCAACTGCGATAAGATTAAAGCCTTGGGCTGGGTCGAGAAATACGAATATCTCGATACGGTCCGGGACATGATTGCCTATTGGAAAAAGAAATTAGACTAATTTGATTACTTCGAAAAACGGGAGGACTTATAAATCCCGTTTTTTTCGTAGATGTGGCGGTGCTTAGTAATCATTAGGAGAGGTTCAAGGTAATCCCTGAACTTTTTGGACATGTGTTTCGTGTCTTGAAGGAACTCCGGCGGAAGCAGCTTGGTTTTATCCGCAATTTGGCCAACGGGAGCAAGAAAGGCTTGGGCAGAATAAGTCTTACCGGTTTTTCGCTTAAGGCAAACCATGAAGCCTGTTTTGCCACTTAGGATTTGTTTGACCGCAAAGGTTCCGCACGCAATGGCTTCCTTTTGGTCAACTTCAGTGGTGAATAAAGGATCGGCTCGTTCTGGAATTGAAAGTTCAATAGAACGAGAGCCAATACCAAGATTCTTTTTAACGAGTTCGGCCAAGGTTACGCAGCAGCCATCCATGGACTTATGGCCAAAGGCATCCGTCTCAATCGCGTTCTCATGCTGAACGGGCATTCCTTCGGAAACTGCACACACGGCATAGCCCTTTTCGTCATAGACTGCCTTAACGTCTTTAAGAAATTGGCCTTCATCCCATTTGGCTTCAGGAACATAAATGAGGTCAGGACGGCAATCTTCGGGAAGCAAATCCACGGAGGCCGTAAGCCAGCCGGTATCTCTTCCCATGATTTCAATGAGGACGACTTTTCCTTTTTTATAAGCTTTAGCATCTTCCACAATCATTTTGGTCGTATTAATGATGTGAAGGGCAGCCGAAGGGTAGCCCAAGGAGTGGTCAGTGACCTCAAGGTCGTTATCGATGGTTTTAGGGATTCCAATCACTTTCACGTCCATCTTCTTTTCCTCAAAGAAGCGCGAAAGACGAAGGCACGTATCCATTGAATCGTTTCCACCATTAACAAGAACGTAGCCGATATTGTGCTTCTGAATGGTTTCAATGATTTTGCCAAAAAGAGGATCATCATCCGCTGGGAGCTTTTTACGAGTTGAACCCAGGATGGCTCCCGGAGTCTGTTTTAATAATTCGATCTGCTCGGGATTTTGCTTCCGCAAATCAATAAGGTTGTCGTCAATCAGGCCTTCAACACCATAACGGGCGCCGAAGATATTGCCAATCTCTGGGTGCTTCTTGGCTTCTTTAATAACGCCGTAAAGAGAACAGTTAATAACAGCGGTGGGCCCGCCACTTTGAAAATAGACCAAACTCTTTTTTGTGGCGTCCATAGTTAACTTCTCAACCTTTTTTTGCAGGCATCTGACTTCGTCAAAATCGTTTTTTCATCGGGACGGATGACCATGCCATTAATCATGGTCAATTTAACGTCATCATCTTTTATTTTAAGAATAAGCGAATCAACGTCTTCCGCATCAACCTGAATAAGGTCTGCTTTTTTGCCTTTGGCCAGCACGTCGCAGTCATCAATATACATGGCGTGAGCCCCATTAACTGTCCCCATCTTCAAGATTTCATAAAGAGGGATATCAGGATTCTGCTCGTGGGCCAATCTCATCTCTCGCCACATTGAAAGGGATTCGTTGGAGGAAGCTCCATCGGTGCCTAAAGCGACAATGATGCCCTCTTTCCAGTATTTGGTGAGGGGGGCGGTTCCGTCTTTCAACTTCATATTCGATCCTGGGCAGGAAACGGCATAGAGATTCTTGTTGATAAAGATTTCCTGATCATGGTCGGTGAGGTATATGCAGTGGTATCCGCCTCCGCCATATTCGAAGAAGCCACGCTTATCCATGAATTCGACTGGGCTCATGCCCCGGCGCTTAAAGCAACCATCGACCTCGGCTTGAGTTTCGGAAATGTGGGTGAAGACGGGAAGACTATACTTATCGGCGATATCTTTTACGTCTTTTAACGTGCCTTCATCGGCAGTGTACTCGGCGTGATACCCAATCATCGGACGGACTAAGCAATCCTGATGAAGGTACTTTTCAAATTGATCCTCGATTAACTGGCGGCGTTCAGGCGTGCCGTTAGGCATATACAGGTTCACGCAGCGGATCCCAAGATCTTCAGCGGCCTTAGCGATCATGTGTGGGAAGAAATACATATCAAAGAAAGCGGTGGTGCCCCCTTTAATGTATTCCACATAAGCGGCCTGACTTAACCAATAGATATCATCTTCGGTGAGCTTAGCTTCTATCGGATAGACTTGAGATAACCATTCTTGAAGAGGAAGGCCTTCAGCAAAGTGACGGAGAAAGACCATGGCCGAATGCGTATGGGCATTCTTTAGCCCTGGCATCAAGATCATGTTATGGCAATCGATGATCTGATTGGCACGGAAGAAAGGCTTCTTTTCTCCGATATAGGAAATCGTTGATCCATCCACGGCTAAATAGCCCTTTAAAAGCACGGGGCCGTCGGCCATGGTAAGGATACGAGCGTTCGTAAATAGGGTTCTCATAATCTGGACTTGATTATACCCTATTCTTAAGGCCTTTCGGGAGGAGCTTATTAAAGAAATTGAAAACAATGGATGCGCCTCGTTCTTCATTAATGAAGAAGATGAAGATATAATTCTTTTCGGAAAGAGAAAACTCTAAAGGAAATAACTATGGTCAAATTAGTGTTGATCCGTCATGGCGAATCCGCTTGGAACCTGGAAAACAAGTTCACGGGCTGGACCGATGTACCGTTATCGGAGAATGGCGTTAAGGAAGCGAAAGAAGCAGGCAAGCTTCTGAAGAAAGACGGCTACACCTTCGATGTGGCTTATAGCTCCGTGCTTCAGCGGGCTAACAAGACTGAGGACTATGTTCTTCAGGAACTGGGCGAGACCAAGATCCCGCATTTCTATTCGTGGAGACTCAATGAACGTCACTATGGCGCGCTTCAGGGCCTCAACAAAGCCGATTCCGCCAAGAAGTGGGGCGATGAACAAGTCCACATTTGGCGTCGTTCCGCCGATGTTCAACCTCCGGCATTAACCTATGATGATCCCCGCTGGCCAGGCAACCAGGAGAAGTACCAGAAGCTTGGCTTATCTAAAGAAGAGATGCCCCTTACCGAGTGCCTCGTTGATACCGCTAACCGCGTTAAGCCCTATTTCGATAGCGATATCGCTCCGGCGATTCGTTCGGGCAAGAAGGTCTTAATCGTTGCTCACGGCAATAGCTTACGGGCCCTTGTCATGGAACTTGAACACTTAACTGCTCAGCAGATCATCTCCGTTGAGATTCCTACGGGCAGTCCGCTTGTCTACGAACTTGACGAGAAGACCCTTAAGGTTCTCGACAAGTACTATCTCAAAGACCAAAAATAGAATAAAGGCCTGCTAAAACAGCAGGCCTTTTGGTAACTAGAATGAATATATTTGCAAAAGGCAAAGAAAAAATTGCTTTCTTACTTAACGATAAGGAGCGCATCAAAAAAGATAAAAGATTATTCGAAAGTGATCCGCGAGCGCGTTCCGTGGTAGTTAAAAAAGTACCCGAAAGAAAACAAATTTGTTTAAAACTTCAAAGCGAATCTAAACTTATCTTTTTTGGAACTTGTAATGTAGTTCGAGGCGACTGGGTAGTAGATTCTAAAGAAAATCTGTATTTTGTCATTCAGGCTGATGAAAACTGTCCTTTTATGTTAAATGGTGAAACCTTTCCGACGACTCAAGTTGTTTTTGAACAAAAAGAAAATCCAGATTTTCTTTCTTATATTGTTAACCAACGTGTAAATGCCCAACAAAGCAACAACAAAACGTCAATAACGATATCCAACGTTACGAATGGAAACGTTTCTGTCAGTGATGTCGGCACGCAGACCATCTTGCAGGATCTTCCATTTGATGTTTTGTGGAATGGTATGAAAGCCCAGATCGGTATGAGATATGATTACGATGATTACCGGGAATTTATCAACGGCATGGACGAAAAAATAAAAAACAAGCAGCCTCTTGATGATGACAAGGTTAAAAAGGTACTAAGCAGAATTGGGGGTCTTCTGTTTTCTGCTGGCGTTACTTTGCTGACAAAGTACATGGAAATTCGTATGAGCAAATAGTTCATGGAACCGACTTGTTGTATTTACTGTGGGCGAAAGGACAATTTATCGAAGTCTGACATTATTCCAGATTGTCTAACTAATGCAAAACTGAAAGTTCGTTTTGTATGTGCCATTGAACACAATAGCAAATTTACAAGTTCGTTTGAGTCTGAGGCTGTTGGTGCTTTTTCTTACTTAGCTAATTTATATTCAATTAAAGACTCAAAATCTAACGACTATTCGCCTTATCGGGTTTGCTATTTAATTAATGGGAAAGAATTTTTTCTAACAAGTCGGAAAATCTTTCCATCTATCTCAGACGCAATTCTTTCAGACAAAAAAGACACTTTAATTGGTCCAATTGACAAAATAACTTTAATTGCCCAAAAAAAGCAAAAAGGCAAAGAACAAATTAAGCAATCTCTTCGTGAACTAGATCCTGAGCATGACGACATGAAGCAAATCTTTCGCATTAATTTTTCTGACATTTCGTCTTTAGCCTGCCGTCGCTTGGCCGCCCGAATCGCGTTTGAATGGTTTTCTTTTGAAAATGGTTTATTCTTTCCAGATTCTATTACTACACGAATTAGATCATTCATCTGTAAAGGGTCCGAAGACCAGCAAAACGTTTATGTTCTTTCTCGCCCCGAAAACTATCTTGCCGACATTGTTTCCTCCAACCTTGGGAACCATTTTTTGGTATCGACAATAAAAAATAACAAGATTGTTGTTTTTCTCTCTTTGTTTGGCTACACGGTTTATGCCATTGAAGTTTGCGACTACGACCCTTCCAAACTTCCAACCCCCTATTGTTTCACCTTTTTTGATAATCATCTCACTCGTCCACTTTCACTGAGCTATTCAACCATGCAAGCGTTTCAAAAAGCCTTTCAATGTGCGCTTCGCTTAAACTCCGTTTCAATTGATTATTCTACTGGCGAAGGGATTTGCTTTGACAATGAGATTTCTCGATTTATGTTGCTTGCCCAAAAAGCTTTTTCCTATGCGGAAGAAGTCGATCCATACGATCAACCAATTTCTCTTGGTAACAGCACCATTTTCAAGAACTTTCAGTCTGCGCAATATGGTAGAGAGATGAGTTTTGACTTCTTAAAAAGATTTTGTGCAGAAAAGAAAACAGACTTTTTGTCGAATGGGCAAATTGACCCCAAAAGCGACAACCCTTTGGAATTAATGCTTGTTTATCTTGTCTATCAGTACGGAATGAATCCCGGATTGCCTAGGGACGATGAAGAAATCAAAAAGTTATTAATGAGCCTTTTTGGAGAGTTAGAAGGCAACGGTTTAAATTATTCTTCCGAAAAGATGCTTGCGGCAAAAAACCATATTATGGCTTCTCCCGGTTATCCTTTAATTCTTAGAAGAGGATTAGCTTATTTATTAGAGTAAATCATTCCGTGAACGGTCGGTCGAAGTGAATAACGAAGTGATACTGGGTGTCTCTATTTTCAAAACGCCGTTGTAAATGAGTTCTGACCATCGGTTCAGTGATGTTGTCATCGAAGGGGAGAACCACATCAAAGATGATGTTCGTATGAGTAGGGCCTTTGACAATACGGAAGTCATGGAACATCAAGTCTTTGGAAATGGATGCTAATTCGTCTTTGACCTCGGCCTTTAAGGCATCAACGACCGGATCCCCGACCGCAATGGGATCCATATGAATGGTGATTTCACAGCCGAACTTCTTGTGTACCTCTTCCTCGACGTTATCGATGACGTCATGAATGTCAGTGAGCTTTTGGTCTTGATCGACCTCGGCGTGTAGGCTCACAAAGTACTTGGTTGGCCCATAAGAATGACAAAGGACATCATGAACCCCTTTGATTTCAGGATGGGATATGACATCTTTAACGATCTTATCCACATATCCTTTATCGGTGGCTTCACCAATAAGAGGATCCATGGTTTCTTTCATCATCTTGATGCCGGAATAAGCAACAAAGAGAGAAACGGCGAGACCCATATAGCCATCGAGGAAATCCCAGTGCATGGTTAAAGATAGAATTCCCGAGATCATAATGAGCGTGGTGGCGATGGCGTCCGTGAAGCTATCGAGTGCGGTGGCCTTTAAAGGTAAGGAGTTAATAGCCTTACCTAAGCCACGGTTCACAAACGACTGAAAGAGTTTTAAAGCGACGGAAACCGCCAAGATGATGACGGCTAAGACATCGTAGGAAGTGGTGGACTGGTGGATGACCTTGTCCAAAGAATCGCGGAAAAGCTCAATAGCGAGGACCACGACGATGATGGAAATAATGAGACCAGCGATGTATTCAATACGTTCGTGGCCGAAAGGATGCTCCTTATCGGCGGGTTTGCTCGCCATTTTGAATCCGATGAGGGTGACAATTGAAGTACCCATATCTGAGAAGTTGTTGACCGAGTCAGCGACCAAAGCCATCGGTAGAACCCAATTCGACTGCGAAGCCAAGATCAAAGCAATCGCTAGTTTCATGCCGGCGATAATAAAGTTCGTGATGATGCCAAACCAGGCAGCGAGTTTGCCGTGGGCCGCCCGCACCTTCTCGTCATCCACTTTTTGATAGTCTTTTACGAATAAACGCCTAAGCCAAGTAACCATAAGCCACCGCCTTTAGATAGCAAGTATAAGGCTTATTTTAGAGTAAGCAAAATTAACATTTTAGAACTCCATCTAGTTTTTAATACTAAATCCCTTGACTATCGTTCCGCCTTTGCTAGACTAGGCCCGTATGAAAGTCAAAGATATCGAACTCCCCAAATACACCCTCGCTCAGGAACTCTGGAACAGCATTAGCCACGGCCTTGGCACCGTTTTCACCCTGATCGCGGGCCCTTTCATGATCATCAAAGTGGCCAAAACGGGGGACGTTCTCTCGATTGTGGCGGTTTCCTTGTTCATCCTAAGTTTGCTCCTGCTCTACACGATCAGCTGCTTGTACCACGCCTTAGGT
>Ga0183101_1000606_pt1 | contig 47777 bp, 35 predicted proteins | sample Biomet3_FD_127790 | JGI IMG/M metagenome (GOLD analysis project Ga0183101, IMG submission 127790) | Microbial communities from bioreactor (seeded with sewage sludge) at LBNL, California, USA - Biofuel metagenome 3 | ecosystem: Engineered > Bioreactor > Anaerobic > Unclassified ... | reverse complement strand
TATAATATTAAAAGTAAAATTAAAAAAACTTTTAATATATATTGTCAAAAAAGGTAACCCCTCTCGTTTTTCGCTGAAAACAATGAATAGGATTACCTTTTGAAAATTACAATTTACTATTTTTTAACCACCCTAGCAGCAGTTTTATCTTTACCAAGTTTTCCAAACCTTACACTTACACTAGCTACTGAATCCATATTAGTTATTATTACTGGTGAAATTAAACTCTTAACCTTTTTCTCAACTATATTTTTGTCAAAAGTTATTAACAAATCACCTCTTTTAACACTATCCCCTTTTTGTACATATACTTCAAAACCTTCTCCTCCAAGCTTCACAGTATCTATTCCAATATGTACTAACACTTCAATTCCCTCATCTGTTTTTATTGCTACAGCATGTTTCGTAGGAAACAAAACTCTTATAACTCCACTTACTGGAGCATATACTTTATTATCTAAAGGTCTTACTGCAAATCCATCTCCTAGCATTTTACCTGAAAACACTTCATCAGGAACTTTATCTAGGCTTATTACCTCTCCCTTTATGGGATTCGCTATGTGGATTTCTGCTAGTGGCGATGCCCTTAATTCATGAGCGGGTTCTTCTTCACTCTTTGATTCTTTGCTTTTGTCTTTAAAACAACCCTTATTTTCCATAATTGACTTTATGTCATCTTTTATTCTTTCAGCTTCTGTTCCAAATATTATTTGTATATTATTACCTGCTTCTAGTATACCTGCTGATCCCGCTGCAGTTAACATTGATTTATCAATAGCCCCTGGGTTTTTCAATGTAGCTCTAAGCCTTGTTATACATGCATCTAAAAATTCCACGTTATCTCTTCCACCAATTGCTTCTAATATAATAGATGCTTTTTCTAAACCAACGGTATTAATAGTATAAAGAGAAACTTCTTCCCCCTCTTCTCTGCCTGGAGTTTTAATATTCATAGCTTTTATTACAAAGTAAAATACTGAAAAATAAAGCACAAAATATATAATACCCACTGGCCATATGAGCAGGGGATGCGCTGCAAATTTATAACCAAGAATATAATCAATTGCTGATGCTGAGAAGGTATAACCTAGCCTTATATGAAGAAGACTAGTTACTATTCCTGCTGAGAATGCTGCAAGAACATGGAATACAAATAGTATTGGTGCAACAAATATAAAAGAAAATTCAATTGGTTCTGTAATACCAGTCAAAAAAGATACAAAAGCCGCTGAAATCATCATCCCAGAAACTCTCTTCCTATTTTCTGGTTTAGCAGCTGCTATCATAGCAATGGCAGCTCCTGGAAGTCCAAACATAAGAATTGGATATTCAGATGCCATGAATATCCCTGCCGTAGGATCTCCATGAAAAAACCTTGATGTATCACCAAAATACTTAACTCCATTTGCGGTAAAGGAACCAAATTCATATAGAAATGCAGGATAATATATATGGTGTAGTCCAACTGGTATTAAAAGCCTCTTCCCTGCAGCATAAAAAGCTGGACCTAGTACAGAAGTAGAGGCCCATTTTGCAAATATATCTATGATATGCTGCATTGGACTCCAAATATTAACAGCGACTACAGCAAAAATTAAAGCTGCCACTGAAGTTATCATAGGAACAAATCTTTTTCCCGAAAAAAAGCCCAAGACTTGTGGCAACCTTATCTTATGATACCTATTATATAATATTGCTGAAATTAACCCTATACTAATACCACCGAATACCCCCATATTAATGGGTATGCCACCATTCTTACCTGCAACATTCATAATAGATTGTAAAATCATCTGTCCAACTACAGCTGCCAGTGCGGCAACTGCTTCTCCTCCAGAAAATCCAATTGCTACACCTACTGCAAATATTAATGGTAAATTCCCGAAAATTGCATCTCCTGCAGTTGCTAAATATTTAAATGCAGCTCCATACTTACCTAGCAGATCATCTTGGCCAATTCTATATAAAAGCCCAGCTGATGGTAAAACTGATACAGGAAGCATCAATGATCTACCTATTTTTTGGAGCACTGAAAATACTTTTTTCATATGTTCTCTCCTTATTCTACAAGCCTTTTTATATGAAGAGCTATATATCCTATTTCATCTTCTGGAACATCTAGAGAAAACAAATCTTCAATTTTCATAGCAATTTTAATTCCTATACTATATTCAGTGAATAATTCTTTCTTTATACTGTCTAACAAATAGTTTTTAACTGTTTTATTATTCTCCACTCTCTCTATCATAAAATTTATATGTGTTACTGTTCTTATGTAGGCTAATGAGTTCTTTTCTAACTTTTTACCTGTTAGCTTTTCAATTAGTTCCATAACCTGACTTATTTTTTTAGTATAGGCTAAGGATTCAGATACATTCTTTTCTGTAAGAGCAGCTTTTATATGTAAACATATAAAACCAGCTTCATCTTCTGGAAGGTTATTATTAAATCTCTCATTTATAAGTTCTACTGCTCTTACAGATATTCTATACTCTCCTGGATAAAGCGCACTTAGTTCGTTTAGAAAAGGATTCTCTATATTCACACCCTTTTCTATCCTTTTTAAAGCAAAACTTATGTGGTCTGGTAAAGATATGTGTACAGCATCATTTAATTTCACTTTCAGTTCTGCTTCAGCGTAGTTAATAATTTCCTCAGATATTCCAACTATTTTACTGTCTATGCTTTGTAATACTTTCTGATAATTTTCGCCCATCTCGGACGTTTGCTTTGTGAAAACATTTTCAACGGACTCTTCAGGTATAGTTCCATTTTTACCAAAATCAAAACCTATTCCTTTACCTATCAATATTAATTCTTCTGTATTCTTTTGCGCTATTACAACGTTGTTATTAAGAATCTTTTTTATTTTATAACCTTCCATCCACTTCAACTCCAAACACCTTATAAATATGTTATCTATATTATTTTTATATAATCATAAAGCTTGCCTGGCCTCTTTATATCCGTCCATAATTTTAAGCACAAATTCATTTTGAGAAGAATTGAACTCCACATTCTCTACTTTACTTATAGGTAAAACTTCTGGTGATGTACCTGATATAAATAACCCATCTAAATCCTTTACATCCTCATAATGAACTTTCTCTTCTAATACTTCAAGCCCCATTTTTCTACATACTTCTATTATAACATTTCTAGTTATACCTGGAAGCACATCTTCTAATGGTGAAGTTATAACTTTTCTATCCCTTATCATAAATATATTTGATTTACTACCTTCTGTTATGAAGCCATTTCTATCAACAAGTATAGCCTCATATGCATTTTTATCTCTTATTTCTTTATCCACAGCTTCTCTAAATCCCATATTTATTATCTTTGCATTAGGGTTTTTTCTTTCTCCATGATAAAAAATAGTCTTCACACCATTTTTATAATCATCCTTAGATGGATAATGATGCTTTACAAAATAGGCTAAAAATATGTTATTATCAACATTAAACACAAATTTAATATTACCTATAGTTATATTATTTTCTTCTATAAGTTGTTCTAGTTTTTCTTTTATTTCATCTTTAGTAAACCATAATTCTACATTAATCAATCTAGCAGAATTTTCTAGCCTTTCAAGGTGTCTTTGTAGAAATAATGGTTTCCTATCTATTATTCTTATCACTTCGTATAAGGATTTTCCATCACTTAGTAAGCCATCATCAAACTCATTACAATTCTTCGCTTGGTCGTTAAGTATGAAATATTTATATAAACATTCACTCAAGACCTTCACCTCTCTTTTTTTGTTAGCGTTAATAATATCTCTAAATATATATTATACATTACAGGCTATTATTTTAACAAACTATTTTGCGTAATTCAAAAAATTCACAATAGTAACTTATTCTACTTCCAGTTGAGTATCTTTATTTTATCATGTCCTTTTTTATAATTAATAAGATAAGGATTTCCCACTAAATTAAAAAGAGGCAAATCTGCAAGTGAATCAGAAAACATATAGGAATTTTTGAAGTCTACTTCCATGCCTTCTTCTTTTAAAACCTCCATAAGCCTTCTTACCTTTTCATCACCTTTACAATTTTTCCCTGCAATCTTTCTACTATATTTACCACCTACACTAGTAAACCTAGTTCCGATTACCTTATCAACTTCTTTTATTTTATATAATTCATTTAAATAAAACTCCGCAGATGCTGATATTAAATACACCTTACATCCCTCTGATTTAAGTTTTTTCATAGTATCTATAGCATCTGTGTAAATTATTTTACTTAGTTTTTTTTCATAAAACTCTTCCACTAACTTTTGCATATTTTCTTCTTGCATCCCATCAATAAAAGCTATAAAGTTTTCCTTTGCTGTTTGAGAATCAAGTATTTTAACTGCATATAAAAACGCTGAGATAATACCTTTCGGAGCGTGTATTATAAGTTTTGGGCTTTTTTTAATCATAAACCAATAGAACTCCGCAAGAGTTTCTCTTTTTGTCAATGTATAATCCACATCAAAAATTGCTAATCTTTCCACTGTAAACACCTCTTTCTTAGCTTATAATAGATATTCAAACTAGAAACTTGACTTATATTAGGTATTGATATGGTCATATCTGACAGCACATTTAACAATTATTAGTTAGCTCTTGGCGAAACTGCTTTAGAAAATTAATTAGTTTAAATATTGTCTGAGCGTTAGCGAGTTTATTTAAACTAATTAATTTTCTTGAGCAGCAAGCCTTAGAGATAACTTATAATTGTTAATAGTGCAGAAGATATAACCATATCAATACCGGGCATAAGCCAAGTTTCAGCTGTGAGTATCTATATCACAAAGAAAGCCGATGCATTGCTGCAGCGACTTTCTTATAACCTCTATGGATTTCTTATTCTTCTTCTGCCATTAGTTGTTCATAATAAGCAGATACTTCTTCAAACTCAGAATCATCTGGAATTATAAGTTCGCCTTCTTCGCCTTCACCTACTACTTTGAATAGGTAAACTGATCCGTTTTCTGGATGCTGAACTATAGCATATTCACTATCCTTATATTCAAATCCATCAATCACTTCACAAGCAACGACATTTCCATCTTCATCTTCTAAATCAACTATTAGAGGTTCATGACCTCCACAGCCGCAACCACATTCTTCATGCTCATGATCGTGTGAATCACATCCACAACCTTTATTTTCTTCGCCACAACCGCAGCCACATTCATGTAAATTTTCTTTATCCATAATATATCCCTGGAGTGAATCTAGTATTTAGTGCGTAAGTTTAATTAAATTTAAAAATTTGGATTACCTACACTCTAATATGGTAACATACTATATGAACCATTAACTTCTAGACTATCCAGGTATTTCACCTCCTTTTATGTTATATGTTCTAATTTTAACCTTAATTACGAAATAATAAAAGAGTTTTTTTAAAAATTTATTATTTAAATTCCATTATTACATAAAAAAAGATATTACGACATGAGAAGACACATAAAAAGATGAAGTGCTAAGCACCTCACCCTTTTTATCATAAACTATTGATTTGCAAGTCTCTTGTAGTTATCAATTCTTTCAAATGCATCTCTTTGAGTCTTTTCGAATAATGCATCTGCTGCTTCTGGGAATTGTTTAGCAAGTGAAGCGTATCTTACTTCGCCCATTAAGAATTCTTTGAAGTCTGCTGTTGGTTCTTTTGAATCTAAGCTAAATGGATTCTTTCCTTCTGCTTTTAATGCTGGATTGAATCTGTACATAGCCCAGTATCCGCACTCAACTGCTTTCTTACCTTCTAATTGGCTCTTGCCCATACCATGTTTTAATCCGTGATTGATACATGGTGAGTATCCAATTATTAATGATGGTCCATTATATGCTTCAGCTTCAGCTATAGCTTTTAATGTTTGAGCTTTATCAGCACCCATTGATATTTGTGCTACATAAACGTAACCATAACTCATAGCCATCATACCAAGGTCTTTCTTCTTAGTCTGCTTACCACTAGCAGCAAATTTAGCTATTGCAGCTGTTGGAGTTGCTTTTGAAGACTGTCCACCAGTGTTTGAGTAAACTTCTGTATCAAATACAAATACATTTACATCTTCTCCTGATGCAAGAACGTGATCTAATCCACCGTATCCGATATCATAAGCCCAACCGTCTCCACCGAAGATCCAGTTTGATCTCTTAACTAAGAAATCTTTATTTTCATATATTTCTTTTAATTTAGCACAGTCACAATTTTCAGCTTTAATTGCAGCTATTACTTTATCAGCTCTTTCTCTTGTTCCTTCGCCAACACCCATGTTGTCTAACCAATCTTGAAGAGTTGCTTTTAATTCTGCGCTTCCATTTCCGCTTATAACTTCTTTTATAGTCATAGCTAATTTATCTCTTAATTGTTGAACTCCAAGGTACATTCCCATACCAAACTCAGCATTATCTTCGAATAATGAGTTAGCCCATGATGGTCCATGTCCTCTGTGGTTAACAGTGTATGGAGTTGCTGGTGCTGATGCTCCCCATATTGATGAACATCCAGTAGCATTAGCTATCATCATTCTGTCACCAAATAATTGTGTTACAAGCTTAGCGTATGAAGTTTCCATACAACCACCGCATGCACCTGAGAACTCAAGTAATGGTTGTTCAAATTGGCTTCCCTTAACGCTGAATTTATTCACTGGATTTGCTTTAGGTGATACCTTTATAGCATAATCCCATGCTGGAGTCTTTTCTAATTGAGATTCAAGTGGTTCCATAACAAGAGCTTTTTCCTTAGCTGGACAAACGTCAGCACAGTTTCCGCATCCTGTACAATCAAGTTGTGATATTGCCATATGGAATTTAAGACCTTTAGCTCCTGTAGCATCCTTAGCTTCTAATACAGCTGGAGCACTTGCTACTTCTTCTTCATTTAAAAGTATTGGTCTTATTGCAGCATGTGGACATACAAATGCACATTGGTTACATTGTATACACTTGTCCATTTTCCATTCTGGAACACTTATAGCTACGCCTCTCTTTTCATAAGCAGCTGTTCCTTGTGGGAATGTACCATCTTCCATCATTCCTAAGAATGCACTTACTGGAAGTTTGTCTCCCTCTTGTCTGTTCATTGGGTTAACAATCTTGCTTATGAATTCTGGAACTTCAACAGTTGCAGCAGCTTCTTCTACAACATCTTTCCATGAAGCTGGAACTTCTATCTTAACTATTGATTCAACACCCTTATCGATAGCAGCATTGTTCATATCAACAATTTTTTGTCCCTTCTTACCATAAGAAGTTACAACTGCATCTTTTAAGTATTTGATAGCATCATCAACTGGGATAACGTTTGAAAGCTTAAAGAATGCTGATTGCATTATCATATTGATTCTTCCACCAAGACCTATTTCTTGAGCTATTTTAATAGCATTTAATGTGTAGAATTCAATGTTATTTTCAACTATAAACTTCTTGTATGAAGCTGGTAAATTCGCTTCTACTTCTTCTGGAGTCCAAATAGTATTTAATAAGAATTTAGCACCCTTCTTTAATCCTTCTAATACGTTGTATTTGTAAACGTATGATTGATTATGACAAGCTACGAAATCAGCTTTGTTTATTAAGTATGGGGACTTGATTGGAGTCTTACCAAATCTTAAGTGTGAAACTGTTATTCCACCTGATTTCTTTGAGTCATATGCAAAGTATCCTTGTGCATACATATCTGTGTGGTCTCCGATAATCTTTATAGCACTCTTGTTTGCTCCAACAGTACCGTCTGATCCAAGACCCCAGAACTTACAAGCCTTAGTTCCTGCTGGAGTTGCATCTATATCTTCTCCAACTGATAATGAAGTATTAGTTACATCATCAACTATACCAATTGTAAATCCATCTTTTGGATTTGCTGATTTTAAGTTTTCGAATACTGGAAGAATATGTGATGGAACAGGGTCTTTTGAACCTAATCCGTATCTTCCTCCAACTATTACTGGTTGGAATTCTCTTCCGTAGAATGCACTCTTAACATCTAAGTATAATGGCTCTGCTAATGATCCTGGTTCCTTAGTTCTATCAAGAACAGCTATACTCTTAACTGTGCTTGGTATGTATTTAAAGAAATGCTCTAATGAGAATGGTCTATATAAGTGAACATTTAATAAACCAACTTTTTCTCCTTTAGACATTAAGTAATCTATTGTTTCTTCTATAGTATCACATGCTGAACCCATTGCTATTATGATTCTTTCAGCATCTGGTGCTCCATAGTAATTAAATAGGTGATATTCTCTTCCTGTTAACTTAGTTATTTCAGCCATGTAGCCTTCAACTATTTCTGGAAGAGCTTCATAGTATTTATTAGAAATTTCTCTTTCCTGGAAGTATATATCTGGGTTTTGAGCAGTACCACGAGTTACTGGATGATCTGGATTTAATGCTCTTCTTCTGAAAGCATTTACTTCATCTGTATCTACTAAACCTTTTAATTCATCGTATTCTAAAACTTCAATTTTTTGTATTTCGTGTGAAGTTCTGAATCCATCAAAGAAGTTTACAAAAGGAACTCTTCCTTTTATTGCTGCTAAGTGAGCTACTGCTGATAAATCCATAACTTGTTGTACTGAACTTTCTGCAAGTAATGCAAAACCTGTTTGTCTACAAGCCATAACGTCTTGGTGATCTCCAAATATGTTAAGTGAGTTTGCAGCTAAAGCTCTTGCTGATACGTGGAATACTCCTGGTAAAAGCTCTCCAGCTATCTTGTACATATTAGGTACCATAAGTAAAAGACCTTGTGATGCAGTATATGTAGTAGTTAAAGCTCCTGCTTGTAATGAACCGTGAACAGCACCAGCTGCTCCTCCTTCAGACTGCATTTCCATAACCTTTACAGTTTGTCCAAAAATATTTTTTCTTCCTTGAGCTACCCATTCATCAACATGTTCAGCCATTGGTGATGATGGAGTTATAGGGAATATAGCAGCTACATCAGTAAATGCATATGAAATATGTGCTGCAGCAGTGTTTCCATCCATAGTTTTCATTTTCCTCATAATAAAAAAACCCCTTCTTTCTTACACTTTGAATTTTTTCTATAAATTAGGATTATACAGCAATAAATTATGCTGTATAATTTTTATAGGTTTGTTAACAATATGTTTCTATTAAATGGATTTTTCGACAATTGCTGTATATGAATTCTATATTTTTGTCTTACTTTGTAATATTTAAACGTTTTAATACCATTTTTTAACCGAAACATAAAAAAATACCTTAAATAAATCTGTAATTAAAAGTATAATTTTACTATACAACAAAATTCTAAATATGTAAAACTCAAATTTAATATTTATCGGTAGTTTTACCCAGTTTAATACAACTTTAGTTTACCTTTCTCTAAAAGTCGCGTTAATTCAAAAATACCTGTATCAATAAAATTTTAAAACTGTACCACTAATCTACTACCTATGAAGTATATTTTTCTAAAACTTTAATTATACCATCTACTCCATTTTTTATTGGACTTGATGCCATTTTACTTATATATTTGTCTTTATCCCTATGAAGTTCACTTAATCTATCTATAAGTATATTTTCATTTAAATCATCTTCATTGATTACCACGCTGTAGCCTCTTTTTTCAAAAGAATCTGCATTTAAAATTTGGTCCCCTCTACTGGATTTTTTTGAAAGAGGAATTAATAAGTTTGGTTTTTTCAAAGCTAATAGTTCATAAATAACATTAGCCCCTGCTCTTGATATTACTATATCCGCTGCATTCATTATATGAGGAAGTTCTTCACTTATATATTCAAACTGCTTATACCCTTTTTTATTCTTTAGTTTTTCATCTAAATTTCCTTTTCCACATATGTGTATAACATTATACTTCATAAGTAACTTATCTATTATTTTTCTTACAGTATCATTTATAAATTTCGAGCCTAAACTTCCACCTATTATAAGAAGTACAGGTTTTCCATCTTCAAAACCACATATTTTTCGTCCCAATGATTTATCTCCATTTAAAATTTCCTCTCGTATAGGCGTCCCTGTAAGTACAGCTTTATTATTTTTAATATTTTTTACGGACTCAGGAAAAGTAACGCAAACCTTCGTACAATAAGGTGCCGAAAGTCTATTTGCAAGTCCCGGTGTCATATCTGACTCATGAGCTATAACAGGAATTTTATTTAAATGGGCTGCTATAACTACAGGTACTGACACAAAACCTCCTTTTGAAAATACTATATTCGGCTTTATCTTCCTCAATATAAGGATAGCTTGAAGTACCCCCTTTAGTATCCTAAAGGGATCAGTAAAATTCTTTATATCAAAATATCTTCTAAGCTTTCCACTAGCTATAATGTGATACTTAATTTTCTCTGCTTCTATTATTTTTCTTTCTATACCATCCTTAGTTCCTATATATTCTATTTCATACCCTAATTTTTTAAGCTTAGGTACAAGAGCTAGGTTTGGGGTAACATGCCCTGCAGACCCTCCACCAGTCATTATTATTCTTTTCAAAACCTTTCCTCCTTAATCTAGGTACCAAGTTCCACTCAAGTATTGTCAATTTAAATCAACAATATTCCAGTGTAACCTGGTACCTAGTTTATATCTGAGAACTCTGTATTTATTCTATCATTAATATTTTCGGTCAATATGGCATAATTACTTAAGTGATTAGTTTTAGCACTTACTTTTTTAAATTTAACAATAAATTCTGTTCCTTTTCCAACTTCACTAACTACTTTTATTTCACCACCCATTAACTCTACAATTTTCTTAACGAGAGCAAGTCCTATGCCGGTTCCTTCTGCCCTTCTAGAAAGAGAGCTGTTCACCTGTGAAAACCTATCAAATATTGAATCTATTTTATCTAGTGGTATACCAACCCCAAAATCTTTTACACTTAGATAAAAGTTATCTTCTTCTATTTTCAAATATACTATAATCTGTTTACCTTCAGGAGTAAACTTAACTGCATTAGATAGTAGATTTAATAATGTTTTTTCGTATTTGTCTTTATCAAGTGTTACAATACACTCCTCTTCATCTGTATCAAAAATTAATTCTATACCTTTGCTTACAGCATATGAATTAGCTGAATTTACAATTGTTTCACTTAAATGAACTATGTCAAATTCTGTACTGCTTAAACTTAAGAATCCTGCTTCTGCCTTTGAAATATCAAGTATATTATTAATTAACTTTAACAATCTACTACAATTTTGATTAATTCTTGAAAGTGTCTTATCCATATTAGTAGTTATTTCTCTATTATAAATATCATATGCCAGTTGCACTGAGGAGTATATTATAGTTAATGGCGTCCTTAACTCATGTGAGATGATTGTGAAAAACTCATCCTTTAATTTTGTTATTTTTTCCAATTCTATATTATGAGTTATCTCTTCTGTAATATCTGAACCATGAATGTGAATTCTAGTAGTATCATCTTTACTTTTATAAGGAACAAACTTTATTTTGTAAAATCTGTCGTTACCTTTATCATCTTGTATCCTATAAGGACTTATAGTATATGGTATGCTCTTTTCGCCAACATTTACTAATATTTTATATAAGTTTTCATTCATGCATTTAATTTGGTCTTGAATTTTATTTTTTTCAATTGTCGACTGTTCTGAACTATCTTCCATAATCTCTTCATATTTTTTATTTGTAAGTCTATAAGCTATGCTTGGATAATCCACTACAGCTATGGGAACGCTTACAGTATTTACCACATTCCTCACAAATTCTGCCTGCTCTTCTGCATTTATTTGATGAATTTTTATTTCAGTAACATCTTTAATAGTTATTATTGTAGACTGCAACTCATCATTTTTATTTATTATAGGCGCAGTATTCACTTCTATATACTTCACTTCTAATGTGTTTCTTTCCTTTAATTTAAATATGGCATTTTTCATAGGCTTTTTACTCTTAGAGTACATATTATATATTTTCTTTAAATCCTGTTCTTCTTGTTCGATTGGAGTTATCTCATATTTTTCAAATATCTTATAATTATTAACTAAATCTATTGCTCCTAAATCCAAAATTTTAAAAACAGATTTATTACATAAGCTCAGCTTTTCATTTACATCAAAAACCATAATTCCTTCTGAAATATTATTAATAACATCTTTTAAGTGCATAAGATGTTCTTTTTCCCTACTTCTTAATATTTCTATAATATCGCACTTAGCTTTTAATTCTGTAGAAAGTTCTAAAAATTTTTGTCTTTCATTTTTAATCTTTAAACTTTCCAGATAATCTTCCGTTACATTTTTTAAAGTTACAACAGCCCCAAATACCTTTTCATCTTCAATTAAAGGAAAAGTTGATGCTGAAATATATATTACTTTATCTCCAATGTTATACTTTAAACTTAAATTCTCAATTTTTTCTTTGAATTTTAAACATCTATATAGGGCACACTCCTGTAATTCAACTTTTTTATCATCTTGAAAAAATGATTCATATCTATAAAAAAGGTCATACCCATTTTTAATTTCACTACCTTCAAACTTTGATAATAATTTTATGCCATTTTTATTACTATATACTATGCTACCACTTTCATCCGTTATATATGCAAAATCAGGTAATGATTCTATTATTTTTTCCGCTAAATTACTATTTTTAAATATATTACTTGTAGATTTTTGCATTCACGATCTTCCCCCACATCTATGATCTTCCAAAAATATAATATTATACAAATTCTATATTAAAATCAAAATTCCTTCTTAATTCTTGTATAATCTATTTAAACATTAGAAAGTCTAAAATCCTTAACTACTAACTGTAAATTTATATTTCCATTATATTCATTTATAGATGGTGAAAATATTAAATCCATTTTTAAATCTATGAGATTATTATTTAACATCTGTAAAAGTCTTTCTTCACCATAAGTCTCCGATACCATTTCTTTAAATTTTTCCCCTCCATCAAAGCATATGGCATCTAGCTTTTCAAAGCTTCCATTAGGCCTGCAGAAAAGCTTCAATATATTTTTATCCTTACCAATTAGATATACCCTAAATATAGTTACATTCTTCTCAGCAAAAATTGGTGATGAATTACCTTTACCAAAAGGCTCTAGCTTTTCTATATCTTCAATAAGTTTAAAAGATATTTCATTAAGGTGAAGTTGTTTATCGATTCTTATCTTAGGTATTATATCCTCATCAGTAAGAAAACAAGTAGAGTTTAAAGCTTTTCGTAGCTTATCAATATTTTCTTCTTTTATAGATAATCCTGCTGCTAATGGGTGTCCCCCGAACTTATCCATTAGTTCTTTACATTTTATCAGTTCTTCAAACATATTATATTCTTCAACAGACCTTCCCGAACCCTTCGGCATCTTTTCGCCTTGAGTTAGTACTATGGCTGGTACATTATATCTTTCCTTAAGTCTTCCAGCTACAATACCAGCTATACTTTCATGCACATCTGGCTTATATACTACTAAAACCTTGTCCTTTTTCATTTCTGAGTTCTCTATCATTTCGATTATTTTGTTTACACTATCAACAGTCATATCTTGTCTTTCACTATTAAGATCATGGAGCTTTTTAGCAAGCTCTTGAGCTTCTTTTTCATCCTTAGACAAAAGAAGCCTTAATGCTAAAATAGCACTTTCTAATCTCCCTGTAGCATTTATGCAAGGTCCTATAACAAAACCTATATGATAGGAATTTAGCTTTTTACCATCTAATGATGTCTCTTTAATAAGAGCTTTAAGTCCAGTGTTTATTGTTGAATTTAACATTTTTAAACCAGTTTTCGCAATTATTCTATTTTCTCCTGTTAAATCAACTACATCACAAATAGTTCCTATAGCTGCATACTCCATGAATTTATAAGACTCTTCTTTTGGTAAATTCATTTTTTTATAAAGTACTTGTGCAAACTTGAAGGCTACTCCTGCTCCACATAACATTTTAAAAGGATATGAACATTCATGCTGCTTTGGATTTATTACTGCATCCGCTTCAGGAAGCACAAACTGCCTTTCTCCGTTATCTAGCATTACGAAGGGTATGTCGTGGTGATCTGTTATTACAATAGTCATACCAAGTTCTTTTGCAAACTTAATTTGTTCTATAGCCGCTATACCGTTATCACATGTAATTATTACATCATAGCCTTCTTCTTTCAGTGTTTTTATGCTATCGCTGTTTATTCCATACCCCTCAGTTATTCTGTTTGGTATATGATATTTCACATCCGCACCAGCCCTTGAAAGAGCTGAATACAAAATATATGTACTTATTATTCCATCACAATCGTAATCACCATACACAACGATTTTTCTTCCCTGTTCTATTGCATCTTTTATAATATCTGTACCTTTATCCATATCTTTCATAATCATTGGATTATGCGAATTTTCTAATTTAGGATTCATAAACTTTATTATTTCTTCTTCAGTTTTTATGCCTCTATTTAATAAAATTGAAATTATAATTTCACTTATACCTGTTTTTTTAGATAGTTCTTTAATATTTGCTCTGCACTGTTTTAACATCCACCTTGCCATAAAAAGCCTCTCTCTCTTTCTTCGACTTAGGCATCTTGAAAAAAATAACTAGTCAGTATGCTAGTATATTTTATTTAAGATACCTTATCCCATAACAAATATATGAAACGAGTTTCATTTTATTATAACATGTATATTATAATCTTGAGATAAAGAATTTGGTATTTATCCGATGACTACCCACTCTAATACTCCCTACGCACGGTGTGAAAGCGATTCGCACCAAATCAGAGATTTGGGCTCTCTGCTTTTCTCAAAGAGGGACTAAAGAGTGGCTACGTCCCTGGATTCGTTCAACTAAGAATTAGGTGGGGTTTGAAACCCCATCTGATTCAAGTTTTCACTTCATACTCCCAAACAAAACCCATCTGATTGAAATTTCACTTTATTAAATTTTTTGTATATCTATTACTTCATATCCAATATTATCTATTAAATTTTTAATTTTATCATCATCTACGTTTCCTTTAATATCTAAAAATGCAGTATCGGTTTTAGCATCTATATTTACAGAAATTACTCCCGGAAGTTCCATTAATGCATTATGAACCTGTCTTACACAATTCATACAGCTCATTCCCTCAATGGTTAATATTTTTTTCATTTTTATATCTCTCCTTTTTATTCTCTGTACATATAAATTTTATCCACTTTACTGTATTCTATAACAATTAGTTTCAGATTGCATTTTGCTGTACTTATCCTTACCTATGTTTACTTTGTTGAAGCAAGATCTTAATTCAGATGGGGATTCTTTTACCCCATCTGAATTTTAGAGCTGCGAATGCATGGCTTACTTGGCGTTGAACTCCCACTTTATATGAAACTCCTCTTCCTAGAGTCAGAGGAGTTTCATATAAAGTGGGAGACTTACGCCAAGTTAGTCAGGTTAAAACCTGTATAGTTGGATTTTTTAGTACTTTATTTATAACTTCTAATATTTTTTTTTCATTAATACATTCTAAATTTTCCACTTCCTCATAAACTTTTTCAGCACTTCCATACATAAGTTCATAAGTAGTTAATTCCTTGCAAAGTTGAATAGACTTTTCAAGCTTAAGTTGTCTTTTTAATTTAATACTTTTGCTCAAATCTCTTATTTTTTCCTCATTAAAATATCCTTTGCTTTTTTTAATTTGTTCTATTTTATAATTTGTTATAGTTAAAGCTTTCTCTATACTTTCTATTGATGTACCCATATTAATAGAAAAAAACTTTATACCTCTTTCATTTTTAATAAAACTACCTACATCATACGCAAGTCCATTTTTTGTTCTTATTTCTTCATATAGAATACCACTAGTGCCTTCTCCAAAAGCAGCATTAAATAAGGTTAGAGCTTTAACCTCTTCTTCATCCAAGTCATCTATATTAAACAAATATTGTATTTTAGCTCCTTTTATATTTGATATTTTCTCAGTAAATATTCCTGGGCTATTTATCTCTTTTACTTCTTGGTTTATTCCTTTAAACTCCTTATTCCACCCTTGAAAATACTCTTTGACTATATGAAGTACCTCATCAAAACCTAAGGATGAACAAACACTTATAACACAATTTTCAGGAACATAGTACCTTTCATAAAACTCCTTTATATCTTTTAACGTAATAGCTTTTATACTGTCTGACCTACCAATTATCAAATTTTTAATTCTTTTTCCGCTGAATGAATTATAAAGTAAACTGTCTTCACAATATTGATATATGTCATCGCTCCACTCTTTAAACTCTTCCATTATAATATCCATCTCTTCCTTAAAACCTTCTTCAGGAAATATGGGATTTAAAATTATATCTGAATAAAGTTCTAACCCCTTTTCAAAATCCTCTGAAAGAGAAGTACCATAGTAGACTACATATGGAAAGTTAGTCATAGCATTTTCGAATCCGAATATCTTATCACATAGACTATTGATTTCCTTTTCACTTCTTTTTTTTGTTCCCTTGGACACCATATGTTCCAACGCATGAGCCGTTCCCAGATTAAATTTCTCTATTTCTTCTAAAGCCCCAGCATTGAATCCTATACAGAAAGATGTTATATCTGAGGTTCTAAATTTATATATTAGTTTTATTCCGTTTTTTAATTTGTATTTTTTCATGATATGACTCCTTATACTTAGTTGAGAGTTGAAAATGGCCAGTGAACAGTAAGGTTGATTTTCTTCTGCTAACGCTTCAGAAAATCCTAAATATAAATATGGCTTGTCCACATTAGGTGAACAAGCCCCATTTAAATAAGTTGTTTTTCCGATATAAGGAAGAAAAACTTTCATAACTATCAACTGTAAATTCTCAACTCTCAACTAAAAAACATTTCATTATTCTTCAATTATATATGGTATAGTAATCATCGCAATATGTCTTCTCTTTAAAAGCAGTGTCTTAATAAATAGTGAAGTTTGATTGTGAAGTATATTGCCCCACCATTTTGTAACTACAAACTGCGGTATTACAACAGTTACTGTATCCATTGGTCCTGCTCCATATTCATCTGATTCTATATACTTAACTAGAGGACCTACTATATGTCTATACGGTGATTTTTTAACTATTATAGGAATTCCAACGTTATATTGATCCCATTTTTTACGAAGCTTTTCTGTAGCTTCGTCATCTACAGATACGTGGAAAACTATAATGTTATCTGATATAGTCCTAGCATAGTTTAACGCCTTTAAGAAAGACTTATTTAAAGTATCTATAGGGACTATAACATATCTTTTTTCTTCTGCTAAGTTTATTTCTTTAGGTTTTTCGTCTATACACAATTTTAACTGTCTTGCCACTTCTGAATAGTGCCTCTTTATAATAACCATAAAATATACAAATACTGGTATAACTATAAATACCACCCATGCACCACTTGTAAATTTAGTTATTCCAAGTATTATTGATGTAGCAAAAGTTATAAGTGCTCCTATTCCATTTATAACTGCTTTATGTCTCCAACCACTTTCCTTAGTTCTGGCCCATCTTATAAACATTCCCCACTGAGACAGTGTAAATGATATAAATACCCCTACTGCATAAAGTGGCAACAAATAATGAGTATCTCCTTTAAATATTATAACTAATATGATTGATATAATACCTAATGTTATAATTCCATTTGAATATCCAAGTCTCTTTCCTCTCTTAGTAAACTGCCTTGGAACAAATCCATCTTTAGCTATATAGGCAAGAAGCATAGGTAATCCTGCAAATGCAGTATTGCTCGCCATTATGAGTATAATAGCTGTAGTTGCCTGAATTATATAGAAGAATACATTTGTACCAAATACCTGAGAGGCAATCTGTGCCATCACAGTTACATGAGGATTAGGCACTGCATGATAAAGTGTTGCTAAATAAGCTAATCCTCCAAATATTAGAAATACTATCATTGAAAGAAGCCCAAGCACCATCTTTGCATTTTTCTGAGATGGTGCTTTAAAATTAGGTATTCCGTTACTTACAGCTTCAATACCTGTTAAAGCTGTACATCCTGAAGAAAAGGCCCTTACAAAGAGAAGTAATGTTATATCTCCAGTAACCTTTGGTATATCGTAAACAGGTACTGGAGTGTATCCCAAAACCCTAACCTTAAAAATACCCCAGATAATCATAATAAATACAGCTATCATAAATAGATATGTTGGTATCCCAAATATTTTAGAAGATTCTTTAACTCCTCTAAGGTTTCCAATAGTCATAATAAGTATCAAAAGTACAGTTATACCAACTTTATGTGCTAAAAGCTGCGGCATTGCGGATGTTATTGCAGCTGTTCCAGCTGAAGCACTAACAGCAACGGTAAGTATATATCCTATAGTAAGTGATGCACCTGCTACTAATCCAGGGATTGTCCCTAAATTATCCTTTGCTACAATATAGGAACCTCCGCCCCCTGGATATGCATCTATAGTTTGTCTATAAGAAAGCGTAACTACAAACATTAAAAATACAATACAAAGTGACGCTAAAAACATATATTTATAGGACATTATACCAAGTATAGGTATAAGCACCCACAATATTTCTTCTCCAGCATATGCTACAGATGATATCGCATCACTGGATAAAATAGGAAGACCCCAAAATACATTTAATTTTTCATCTTTTAATTCGTCTGTTTTTAAAGATCTGCCTATAAGCAAACTTGCCAATTTTATTTCCATTTCCGCACCTCTAAAAATTAAATTTTTATAAACTTTTTAGGTATGGAATGATTATATATTATCCTGCAGTTTTAGCATAATCCAATAAAGTCATGTTTTCTATGCATTTTAGCTTAAATTTTTCAATTTATTCATAAAAAGTTTATATTTTAGTTGTTTTTTGCAGTTATGCTTACTGTAGGTCAAATATCATTATTTTGAAACTTTTTCAACTATATCAAATATACATTTTTCATTTACAAATTCATTTGCTTATTTCCCATAAATTTGGCAAGCATGGCTTCTTTAAAATTTTCAACTGTTAATTCTCAACTAAAAAACATTTCATTATTCTTGAATTATATATGGTATAGTAACCATCGCAATATTTCTTCTCTTTAAAAGCAGTGTCTTAATAAATAGTGAAGTTTGATTGTGAAGTATATTGCCCCACCACTTTGTAACTACAAACTGCGCTATTATAACAGTTACTGTATCCATTGGACCTGCTCCATATTCATCTGATTCTATATACTTAACTAGAGGACCTACTATATGTCTATAAGGTGATTTTTTAACTATTATAGGAATTCCAACATTATATTCATCCCATTTTTTAAGAAGCTTTTCTGTAGTTTCATCATCTACAGATACATGGAAAACTATAATGTTATCTGATATAGTCCTAGCATAGTTTAAAGCCTTTAGGAAAGACTTATTTAAAGTATCTATAGGCACTATAACATACCTTTTTTCTTCTGCTAAATTTATTTCCTTTGGTCTTTTATAAACAGTTAATTTTAACTGTTCTGCAACATGATTGTAATGTTTCTTTACTCTTATCATACTTCTTACCAATATAGGTACTAGTATACAAACTATCCAAGCACCATGGAAGAACTTTGTAACACCAATTATTATTACTGTAATAAAAGTCACCAATGCACCTAATCCATTAATAGCTGCTTTATGTCTCCAACCAGTCTTCTTTTCTCTTACCCATTTTGTAAACATACCTGTCTGTGATAGAGTAAATGATATGAATACACCAACAGCATATAATGGCAATAACAGATGAGTCTCTCCTCTAAACAGTATTACTAAAATAGAGGATAACACTGCTAATACTATAATACCATTAGAAAAACCTAATCTTTTACCTCTTTTAGTAAACTGTCTTGGTACGAATCCATCCTTAGCCATAAGTGCTAAAAGTAATGGAAGGCCTGCAAATGCAGTATTAGCTGCCATAATTAATATAATTGCAGTAGTTCCTTGAATTATATAGAACATAAAGCTTGTACCAAAAACTTGATTAGCTATTTGAGCTATTACTGTTACATTTGGATCTGGTACTGCATGATATAGAGTAGCTAGATATGATAACCCTCCAAATATAAGTAAAACTATAAAGGCAAGTAGTTGTAAAACTATCTTTGCATTTTTCTGAGCTGGCTCCTTAAAACTTGGTATTCCATTACTTACAGCTTCTATACCCGTTAAAGCTGTACATCCTGCCGCAAAAGCTCTAAGAAACAAGAAAATAGTTATATCTCCAGTAACCTTTGGTATTACAGAAGCTGCATGAGGAACATATCCAAATATATGTACTTTAACAATTCCTACAATAATCATAGATAAAACCGAAATCATAAAAAAGTATGTAGGAATACCGAACATTTTTGATGCCTCTCTTATACCTCTAAGGTTTCCTATAGTCATAAGTACTATTAGTGCTATAGTTATAGAAATCTTATGTGGTAATAAGTATGGTACTGCTGATGTTATAGCTGATGTTCCCGCACTGGCACTTACCGCAACTGTTAAGATATAGTCAATTGTAAGTGATGCAGCAGCTACCAACCCGGGGGTTGTCCCTAAATTCTCCTTAGCAACTATATAAGCTCCTCCACCACTAGGATAATTATCTATAGTTTGTTTATAAGAAAATACTAATAGGAACATTAAGCATACTATGCAAAGCGCAGCATAGAACATATACTTATAAGACATAAGTCCTATAATTGGTATAAGAACCCATAATATTTCCTCTCCAGCATATGCTACAGACGATATAGCATCACTAGATAAAATAGGCAATCCCCAAAATATATTGAATTTTTCATCCTTTAATTCATCTGTCTTTAAGGACTTGCCTATAAGTAAACTTCCCAATTTTATTTCCATTTTCCACACCTCTAAAAATTAAATTTTTATAAACTTTTTAGGTATGGAATGATTATATATTATCCTGCAGCTTTAGCATAATCCTATAAATTGATGTTTTTTATGTGTTTTAGGCTAAATTTTTCTGTTTATTCATAAAAAGTTTATATTTTAGTTGTTTTTCGAAGTTATGCTTACTGTAGGTTAAATATCATTATTTTCAAATTTTTGCAACTATATCGAATATACATTTTTTATTTACAAATTCATTTGCTTACTTTCCACAAATTTCAAAAGCATAGCTTCTTTAAGATTTTCAACTGTTTCTCCGTCAACTAAGTTTTCTAGTATTTTAAAGGAAAAATGCATAGCAGTTGCTGGTCCTCTACTTGTTATGATGTTGCCATCTTGAACCACAATATCCTCACAGTATATAACTTCACCTAACTCTCCTTCAAAACCTGGATAAGAAGTAACCTTTTTGCCATTTAGTACTCCTGCTTTTCCAAAAACTATTGGTCCAGCACATATAGCTGCCAAAATCTTATTTTCTGTATTAAACTTTTTTACAAGTTCTATAACCTTTTCACTATCTCTTAGGTTTGTAGCCCCAGGCATACCTCCTGGAATAACTAATGTATCATATTTATCTACATCAACCTTTTCTATTAGGTTGTTAGCTTTTATATGTATGCTGTGAGATCCTAACACCTCTTCTAATCCATCAATAGAACAAGTTATGCAGTGCACTCCTCCTCTTCTTAAAACATCAACTACAGTAAGAGCTTCCACCTCTTCAAAACCCTTTGCAAGTAAAACTATTGCCTTTTTCATAAAAACACCATCCTTTAGTTATATATATCAATATTATAACTCAAAACGCCATTTAGTTAACAGAAATTTCGCATCAAAAAAGTTTGTAACCTGTGTGGCTGACAGAACACTACACATCTGCCAGCCACACAGGTTTGCTATATATTTAGTGAAAGTCACAGTTTTCGGCTATTTAGCCCATCCCATTGATCTATTTACTGCTTCATGCCAACCTTTTAACAATTCTGTTCTTCTTTCTTCTGCCATGTTAGCTTCAAAATTCTTTGATATAGCCCAGTTCTTAGCTACATCATCTCTATCTTTCCAGTAGCCTACTGCAATACCAGCAAGATATGCTGCACCTAAAGCAGTTGTTTCTATAACTTCTGGTCTATCAACTTGAACATCTAATATATCAGATTGGAATTGCATTAAGAAATTATTAGCACATGCTCCACCATCTACTTTTAAAGCTTTAAGCTCTATTCCTGAGTCCTCCTGCATAGCTTTTAATACATCATAAGTTTGATATGCTAAAGATTCTACTGTAGCTCTTACAAAATGTTCTTTTTTAGTTCCTCTTGTTAATCCTACAATAGTTCCTCTTGCATATTGATCCCAATATGGAGCTCCAAGTCCAACAAAGGCTGGTACTAAATAAACTCCATTTGTATCTTCTACAGCTGTACAATATTTTTCTGATTCTGGAGCGGATTTTATCATTCTAAGCTCATCTCTAAGCCATTGTATTGAAGCTCCACCTATAAATATACTTCCTTCAAGAGCATATTCAACCTTTCCATCTATACCAACAGCTATAGTTGTTATAAGACCACTCTTAGATTCAACTGCTTTTTCTCCTGTATTCATAAGAAGGAAACAACCTGTTCCATAAGTATTTTTAGCTGTACCAGGTTTAAAGCAAGTTTGTCCAAATAACGCTGCCTGTTGATCCCCTGCATCTCCTGCAATTGGAATTTCTACATTAAATAATGCTTTATCAGTTTCGCCATATACACAACTTGATGGTTTTACTTCTGGAAGCATTGATTCTGGTATATCAAGTATTTCTAATAATTCCTTATCCCATTTTAATTCATGTATATTGAAAAGCATTGTTCTTGACGCATTTGTATAATCAGTTACATGTACTTTTCCCTTTGTTAAATTCCATATAAGCCAAGTGTCTATATTACCAAAAACTAGATTTCCTGCTTCAGCTTCTTTTCTTGCTCCTGGTACATTATCAAGTATCCACTTTACCTTTGTTCCTGAGAAATATGCATCTAAAATCAAACCTGTTTTTTCCTTAACAACTTTATCAAAACCCTTTGCTCTTAATTCATCGCACACGCTAGCTGTTCTTCTACACTGCCACACTATTGCATTATATATTGGTAGACCAGTTCTTCTGTCCCAAACTACTGTAGTTTCTCTTTGATTTGTAATACCTATAGCTGATATATCCGTTGCTGGGATGTTTGCCTTTAATAATGCTTCTGATGCAACACTAAATTGAGTAGCCCATATTTCCATTGGATCATGTTCAACCCAACCTGCTTCAGGATATATTTGTTTAAACTCTTTTTGTGCCACACTTACAATTAGTCCCTTTTCATTAAATAGAATACATCTTGAACTTGTAGTTCCCTGGTCTAATGCCATAATATACTTTGCCATAATTAATTTCTCTCCTCTACATATATGTTTTTATTGTCATGGATTTCACTAATAATCAGTTGGAGGTTTTGACAACCCCCATCTAGTTGAAATTTAACTTTATCTACAAATCCCACAAATCGTCTGCAGTGGTAGATATAGCTATAGCTCCTGCTGCCAACGAATCCATTACATCTTTTTTATTTTTTATTAATCCCCCAGCTATTATAGGTACATGTACCTTTTTTTCTAAGGAGCTTATTATTTTACTTGCTATCCCAGGCATAACTTCTACTGCATTTGGCCTATTTTCGAGAATGTTATTTATACCTGTATTTAATGAAAGAGAATCTAATACAAAAACTCTTTGAATGGTATATAACCCCACATTATTTGCACACTTAATATTTGATGTTTTAGTGCTTATTATTCCATGCGGATTTGCAAATTCTTTTATGAATTTTATACCTGCTGAATCTCCTCTTAAGCCATCAATAAGGTCTACATGTACAAAAACAACTTTTCCTTTTTCTTTTAATGTTGAGCATATCTTGGATATATTTAAGATATCTCCATAAAGCACAAATACTATAGCAGCTTTACTTTGTATGACTTTTTTCAAATCTTTATCATTTCTTATTGCTGCAATAACTGGGTTTTCTACTAACATTTCTTTTAGCTTAATCATCATTAGGACTCCTTTAAACTTAAATTTTCAATTTTAATTAAATCGTATATAATTTTATCACTTTTCCGCTTTAATTTAATATTAAATTAAATTATTTAACAGAGCCCCAATATTATACCCTTAATTAAATTATATTAAAATACTGCTACAAATAATAATGCAGCTAAAATTGCACCAACTACTGGTCCAAGAACTGGAACCCATGAGTATGACCAATCTGAATCACCTTTACCAGCTATAGGCAATATAGCATGAGCTATTCTTGGTCCTAAGTCTCTAGCTGGATTTAAAGCATATCCAGTCGGTCCACCTAGTGAAATACCTAAACCCCAAATCAATGCTCCCACAACACCAGGTGTAATACCATCTGCTACCTTTACTGTACCAATTCCTAGAATTGCAAATACAAGTAAAAATGTAGCAATTACTTCAGTTAAAAAGTTTGATGGTAAACTTCTTATTGCAGGCCCTGTACAAAATACAGCTAATTTGCCTGCCTTATCCTCTGTTTCTGCCCAGTGTGGTAAATAAGTTAACCAAACTAAAGCAGCTCCCGCAATAGCACCTAACATTTGTGCCACAATGTACCCTGGTACCTCTGCAGCTGGAAATTTACCAATAACAGCTAATGATATTGTTAGTGCTGGATTGAAATGAGCACCACTGATACCACCAAATATGAAAGCAGGTACTCCAACTGCAACAGCCCATCCACTGCTTATAAGTATCCATCCTCCATTTTGTCCTTTACTTTTGTTTAAAACACAGTTGGCAACAACACCATCACCAAGTAAAATTAGAATCATTGTTCCTAGAAATTCCGCCATTAAATGTGACATTTTTTACCCCCCTAAATTTTAAAAAATTTGAACATTTTTTCGACTTTATTTTGTAACCGATTACTTGAAAAGCAATTATATAGATGACAAAAAAAGCCGCATCTAAAAAAAATCACATCATGATTTCTTTAAATACGGCTCTCCAACTCTCGGCCATCTCTATATTACTTTAATTAAATTATAGCTGAAATGTTTTAAATTTGCAAGCTATAATTATTTTTACTTTATTTATGTTAAATTTTTATCTAACTTTTAACGAATTGTGACATTAGTTATATTACCTTGATGCATTTTTCTCAATATTTGAACTTTATTTTTTTTCAATTTACAGGAACATCACAGAAGGATGGAACAGATGAATGTTAACTTTTCAAGTCTTGTGTCAACTACTTTATTTCTATTATGCTATCATCAATAACTAATAACATTAAATTTTTTCCTCTTCCTGCTCTATTTTGAAGCTTAACATCTTCAATATTTACTTTTTCTTCACTATACTTTGACTTCATTAAAACATTCTTATCTAAATTTCTTACCTTATTTAATATTGCAGCATAAAGTACTTCATCCTCATCTTTAAGACTTATCCCAGTTACACCGGCAGCTATTTTTCCCATATAGCTTACACTTTCTCCACTAAATCTTATACCCATTGCCTTTTTAGTTATTAAAAGAACCTCTTCTTCATTCCCCTTAGTCCATTTAACATTTATTAAAAGATCCTTATCATTTTTGAATTTATATCCCATAGTTGAAAGATACTGGCCTTCGAATTCACTTAAAACTGTTTTCTTTACCATACCCTTTTTGGTAAAGAAATATATACTTCCAGCCTCTTTAAAGTTGCTAATTGAAATTATACTTAAAATTTTATTTTTATCGATGTTATCCCAGATTTCATTTATAGCTATACCCTTCTGATCTAAATTTTGAAGCATTAATGCAGGTACAGAGAATACATTACCATCACTTGAGAATATTAATATTTTGCTAGAAGAATTGGTAAAAGTGCTCATCCCCCTACCCACTTGTCTATCTGATATTTTAATTATTCCATGTTTATCTATAATTACACTAAAAGTTTTATACAAAAATTCTTCTGTAAAGTTTACCTCAGCGACTCTATCACTTGAGGATAAATTAAATAATTGATTACTGATTATGCCTCTATCTGCTGATTCTATTTTTGGTTCTTCAATTGAAAAATTTAATCCTTTTTTAGTTCTTATGTTTATAAACTTTTCTTCTCTATCTCTATTAACCAGTTTAACTTCTAGAAGACTTTCTTCAGCTTTTAACTTTAGTGCCATGATTTTTGTATAGTTTGTATTAAACTTGTCTATACTAGTTTTCTTCATACAACCACTGCTGGTAAAGAATATAAAATCCTTTTGAGTTGCCAGATTATCAATAGCGTAAAATCCTACTATTTTCTCTTGTGATAAATCTAGCCCTCTCATTAAACTATCTAGTCTTTCACCTTTTTCTTTCCATTTAAACTCTGGAATATTTACGCCCTTAGTTTGATACATATTTCCCTTATCAGTAAAGAACATTAGAGTATCTTTTGTATTAGAATTTATAAGGAATTTATTAAAATCTCCCTCTCTATATTCTATATCTTCAATATCTACACTTGAACGATTATAAGTTTTTAAAGAAATTCTCTTTACAAAGCCTTCATTTGACATAGTTACTACTATATCTTCCTCTACTATAAGCTCTTCTATGTCTATTTTAGCTTCCTCATCATTTTCAACTATAGCTGTTTTTCTATTATCAGCATACTTTTGTTTTATTTCTAAAAGCTCTTTTTTTATAACATTTAGGAGTTCTTTTTCACTCCCAAGTATCTTGTTAAGCTTTTTTATTTCTCTATCAAGCTCTTTGTGTTCTTTTTGAAAAGCCACAATTTCAAGCCCTGTAAGTCTATAAAGCATAAGTTCTAATATAGCCTCAGCTTGAATTTCAGTAAATCCAAACTTATCCATAAGATTCTTCCCAGCATCTTTTTTAGACTTGGAAGCCCTTATAGTTTCTATAATCTGATCCATTATACCTATAGCCTTTATGAAACCTTCAATTACATGAAATCTTCTTGCAGCTATTTCAAGTTCCCTTTCCGTTCTTTTTGTAACTACTTCCTTTTGATGATTCACATAATAATGCAGTATAGGTTTAAGTCCTAAAGTTTGAGGTTTTCCCTCCGCTATAGCAACCATATTATATGAAATATTACATTGTAAATCAGTTTTTTTGAATAAATATTTAAGCACCTTGTCTACAACATCTTCATCTGCAGATTTTCTAAACTCTATTACAGCTCTAACTCCGGTTCTATCTGATTCATCTCTTATATCTGAAATAGCTTCTAAAGCTTTTGAATGTTTTTTATCTGCTGTCATTTCTGATATAATTTGAAGAAGCTTTGCTTTACTTCTTCTGAACGGAAATTCAGTTATTACAATTCCCAGTCTTCCATTTTCTAACCGTTCTATATATGTTTTTGCTCTTAAAGTAACTCTACCCTCTCCAGTTTCATATGCAGCTAGCATAGAATTCTTTCCTATTATAATTCCACCGGTAGGAAGGTCTGGTCCTTTTATATACTGCATAAGCTCCTTTGTATTTATATCTGGATTATCAATGCAAGCTATTGAAGCATCTATTACCTCACCTAAATTGTGCGGTGGTATGTTGGTAGCAAGTCCTACTGCTATTCCAAAAGCTCCATTTACAAGTAAGTTTGGATATCTAGCTGGTAAAACTTCTGGTTCTTTTTCTGAATTTGAGTAGTTATCTACCATGTTAACTACACCTTTATCTATATCTCTTATCATTTCCATGGCAATAGGCGTTAGTCTTGCTTCTGTGTAACGCATAGCTGCTGCACTATCTCCATCCTGCGAACCCCAATTTCCCTGTCCATCTATTAGAGGCTTTCTTGTAGTGAAATCCTGAGCAAGTATTACCATTGCATCATAAACAGATGTATCTCCATGAGGATGGTACTTACCTAGGATATCTCCTACGATTCTAGCTGATTTATAATAAGGCTTATCTGGAAAGGCCTTAAGCATATAGGCGCCATATATTATTCTTCTGTGTACAGGCTTCATCCCATCACGTACATCTGGAAGTGCTCTCTCCTTAGCAACCTCTACTGCATAAGGAAGATAGTTATCTGGCATAGCTTCCTCAATAGAGACTTTTACTATGTTTTTGTCACGAGGAACTATTATTTTCTTAGACATTCATAATCCTCCTGTTTATTTTGTAGTTATTGTCCTTTTAAATGAACGGCTTAAAATTCCGCATATTTATACATATAGCTCTTTCTAGGCGCTACTACCTCTCCCATAAGAAGAGATACCATTTTCTCTGCCTTTGCTGCATCATCTATAGTAATTTGATGAAGGGTTCTTGTCTCTGGATTTAATGTAGTTTGCCAAAGCTGTTCTGGATTCATTTCTCCCAATCCTTTATATCTTTGTATCAAATTACCTTTTCCTATCTCTTTCCTTGCTTTTTCCAATTCATCATCACTATAAGCATACTTTGATACCTCTCCACCTTTTCCCTGCTTGTATACTTTGTATAAAGGTGGCTGTGCCAAATAAAGATGACCATTGGCAATAAGTGGTCTCATATATCTATAAATATATGTCATCCACAATGTTCTAATGTGGTACCCGTCTACATCGGCATCTGACATTATAATTATCTTGTCATATTTTAAATCAGTTTCATTATAATTATCCAATACTCCTGTTCCAATAGCAGTATTAAATATTTTTAGTTCTTCACTTCCAAGTACATTTTCTAGCTTCTGTTTTTCAGTATTCATTATTTTTCCCTTAGAAGGCATTATAGTCTGAAATCTTCTATCCCTTGCTTGTTTTGCTGATCCACCTGCTGAGTCTCCCTCAACTACAATGAACTCACATACAGAAGAGTCTTTTAAAGTACATACCGCTATTTTTCCTGCTAAAGGTGCAGTACCTTTTCCTATCTTTTTCTTTTCTGCTTCGTTTATTTTCTTTATTTTTTCCCGTCTTGCCGCTGCATCCACTGCATTGTTTATTAAAGAGCCTGCAGTCTCCTTGTTATCCTCTATCCATTCAGAAAACTTAGTATATGCTAAATCATTCATCATAGTATAGGCTTCTGTATTTCCCAGTTTTGTTTTAGTTTGACCTTCGAATATAGGATTGCTTATCTTAATTCTTACTATAGCAGTCATACCTTCTCTTAAGTCATCACCTTCAAACTCTTTATCCTTTTCCTTTACTAAGTTTAACTTTTTAGCCCATTCCTTAAAAGCTCTTGTCATTCCAGTCTTAAAGCCACTTTCATGGGTTCCAGATTCTGTAGTAGGAATATTATTTACATAGCTTGCTATATACTCAGTGGTGGAATCAGTAAATTGAATACATACCTCACCATACATATTCAAGCCATTTACTTCTCTTTCCCCTTCAAACAGTATAGGAGGATTGTGAAGTGTGGTTTTACTTTCATTTAAATAATCTATAAAATCAAGAAGTCCTCTCTCTGAGTGATATTCCTTTTCTACTACTTCCTCTTTTCTATCATCAATAAGCTTCAGTGTTATTCCTTTATTCTGGAAAGCCAATTCCTGAAGTCTTTCGTCTATTACATCAAATTTAAACTCTGTAGTTGAAAAAACTTCTTCATCAGGCATAAAAGTTACCTTTGTACCTTTTTCTTTTGTATTTCCAACTATTTTCAATTGTGTTACAGGAGTTCCCGGCATTTCTCTTTTTACTGTTTTATCGTAAGCATTTTCAAACCTCTGTTTATATATATGCCCATTTTGCCTTACTTCAACTTCAAGCCATTTTGAAAGGGCATTAACTACAGCTGCTCCAACACCATGAAGCCCTCCTGAAGTTTTGTATACATCATTATTAAACTTTCCACCAGTATGGAGTTCAGTAAATACCATCTCCACTCCGGATTTTTTCTTTGTAGGATGCATTCCAGTAGGTATGCCTCTACCATTATCTATTACAGTTACGCTTTTATCCTTATTTAAAATTATAGTGGCTTTGTTTCCAAAACCATTAGATATCTCATCTATGGCATTATCTAGCACTTCCCATATGCAATGATGCAGTCCTTTAATCCCTGTAGAGCCTATATACATACCTGGTCTTACACGAACAGGTTCTAACTTTTCCAAGGAAGTTAATGCTGTTACATCATAGACTTGCACCTTTTCCTCCATGTTTTCCATATGATTCCTCCAAAATTTTATAATATACCTTATTCATTCCTCAACGTGATTATCATTATAACAAAAATTAAGAATAAAAACAAATGTTCCCATTATTTTATATTCTCCGTACTTTGACTTATTATACAACAGCATTTTCATTTAAACAACTTATACTAAATTTAAAATCAGAAAATAAAGCTAAATCCATTGTTATTATGAATTTAGCTTTGCATTTTATTATAACCAAATATATTAAACTTCATTACTTTTAATCCTTTTAATCTCCAGTATTATTTATCCTATGACTGCTCACTCCAACACTCCCATCTGATTTAAGTTTTACTTCATTTTTAGGAAGCAAAAACGCTGCAGATAGCCTTATAATATACCTTATACTGTCATCATCAATGCTTCTTCTAAATTTTAATTCTTTTAAAGCCTCCCTAGCAACCTGCAATGCTTTATCTTCTTTAACTTTATTATCCTCATTTTTATAGTTATCTTCAATGTAAAGTACAGTTTTTGAAATTATTCTTAATATCATTTTCACATTTTCAGATGTTATTTCTGTACCTCTGAGAGATTTTAATATACTATAAGTTATACCAAAGTAATCCTCATTAAATTTACTTTCTTTTTCTTTTAGAAGATACAATAAATATCCTAAACCTACTACTAAAAGGACTATAGAAACATATTGGATAATGATATAATCCATAATCCCCCTCCTTAATATTACTGCAACTATACTTGTTACTATATTTATATGCAGAAATTTTAAAAGGGGGACTTGTTAAGGCATCTGAAAGTTTTAAAATTGCTTCTAAAAATAAGCTATTCCTTTGTAAATGCAGCCTCACAGAGCTTATCCCGATTATCTATATTTTTCATCCAACCTATTATATTATTACAGGTTTCTTCTATATTATTATTTTTTAAATGTAAATCGTAATTGTATTCTTTATTCTGATACATAGGATCGTAATATTTAATCATTAGTTCTTCAACTACCCATTCATAATTACAAGACTCTATTTCTGCAATGTAATTATCAATATTTTTATCACTTATATATTTCCTCAGCTTATTCAAAGCTTCTATTATCTCTAAATTATTATTTTTTATCTCCGACTCATCATTTTGAACATAATCCTTAATTATGTTTTTAACTCTAAAATCGATATTAGATGTTATATTTATGTGTTTACCTGCTCTCATAGCTGAGTAAATAAATTCAGGTATTATTATATTACCTATTCTTTTACTTTCGCCTTCAACAAAAATACAGTTACCTTTCATATTTTTTAAACTATGGTATACCAAACTTTCAAATTGCTTCTGACTATTCTCGCTACCAAGACCTACACTGCCTAAAAGTGACCCTCTATGGTTAGCTGCACCTTCTAAATCTAATATGTCATATCCTCTTTGTGATAACTTCTTTAAAATGTCAGTCTTTCCTGTTCCAGTGTTACCATGAATTACTGTAAAGTTTATTTTTTCTATTACTTTAGGCAGCTCATCGTTAATATATGATCTATACCCTTTGTATCCTCCTCTTAGCTTTAATGCATTTACTCCTAATGAAGCTAAAAGAGAAACTAAGGAGCTGCTTCTCATACCACCCCTAGCACAAAAGAATATAAGCTTTTTATATTCTTTTCCTAATTGATTTATTTTTTCATATATAATAGGTAAATTTTTCGAAGCTGCTTCCATTCCAAGTTTTTTTGCTTTTTCAACACTTTCTTGTACATAAACAGTACCTATAATTTTTCTTTCTTCATCATCAAAAAGGTACACGTTAACAGCCCCTGGAATAGTTGCTGTTTTAAATTCTCCTGGACTTCTTACATCAATTAAAACATATTTATCATTCTCATCAATTTGTGAATATTCTATGGTTTTTATCATAAGTATTATTACTCCTATAATTTTAAAATAAAAAACACCCTCCTAGGTGAAAGGTGTCATTACAGCAATAAATCTAATAATGATTTATTCTATAATTATTATATTGTTAATGCAATAATTATGCAAATTTTATTTTCATCTAATAACTGTCTTCTTCCTCACAGTTTCTTTTACTTCAGCTTTAAACTCAGTTTCCATATCGATTCCAAACATACCTGAAATATCAGTTTCATCAAGAATTCTACGACTTCTTGTTTCAGATTTTTCAAGCAGTGTCTTTGATTTTTTATTGATTGTCTCTGAAATAAGCTCCTCAATATTTATATTCCTAAGGACAAAAAATAATCCAGCATCATCATCAAGCCTAGATCCCACTCCATAAAGAACCGCAGCTACATGTTTACACATATTTGCCCAATCAGGACAGCTGCATTGTAATTCTATTTCCTTAGGTGAAGGAAATAAACCTTTACCCTTAGCTGTAAATAAATCAGAAAGTGCTTTAGGAAGCTTTCCTTCAATAAGCTCTTGAAGAGATTCAATTTTTCCTGCACAATCTTTTGCAATGGCCTCCCAAACATCCTTTTGCAGAGGCTTAATGCTAATATCCACTTGATATGGTTTTGTACCACTTCCCTGAACAAGAGCACTGATATTACCTTGAGTAATCTTAAGATCAAGTACAGCTCCATGCCGAACGTAACTACGTCCCCTACCTATACGGTTTGAATAATCCGAATAACTCTCAAGATTATCATTCCATGATTCTCCCCACCAGGTTCTTGCTATTTTTCTTCCTGTAATAATCACCGGAGAAATATTAGGATTCTTCTTTTTTAACTTTTCAATACTTTTCTGAGCTCTTTCTCTTTTCTCCGCTACGGGAATATATTCCGCAAAATATCCATAACGTGACATCTGCTGCCACCTCCATAAAATTATAGTGATAATCTAAATAAATCCATAATCTGCTTGTTATCCATTTCAGTAATCCAACTTTCCTGAATATCTGGTATGATTTCCTTAGACAATTTAGTTTTATCCTCAATCATCAAGTCAATCTTTTCTTCAATTGTACCCTTTGTAATAAATTTATGAACTACCACATTTTTCATTTGGCCTATTCTGAACGCTCTGTCTGTTGCCTGATTTTCAACAGCAGGATTCCACCACCTGTCGAAATGAATAACATGATTTGCTGATGTAAGGTTTAATCCCACACCTCCTGCTTTAATGGAAAGTACCATAAAAGGTACATATTCATGTCCTTGAAATTTATCTACAATATCTTTTCTTTTTTTCACAGTTGTTTCTCCATGTAATACAAGTCCTTTATGCTGAAATATCCCTTCAAGGAAATCACTTAGCGGTTTAGTTATTTCTTTAAACTGTGTAAATACAAGAACCCGTTCTCTCTTCTCATAAATGGTTTCACAAATTTCACGGAGTCTTGCATATTTACCACTTTCATTCTCAGCATAATAATTCTGTCCAAGGTATTGATCTGGATGATTACATATTTGCTTAAATTTCATAAGTGATGAAAGAACAAGTCCTTTACGTTCTATTCCCTCTTCAGTTGATTCAAGCTTGGTTTTAAGTTCCTTTACAAGCTTGTTATAAAGTACCACCTGTTTCTTTGTAAGTGCTGCATAAGTTTTCATTTCAATTTTATCAGGTAAATCTGAAATAATGCTTTTGTCTGTTTTTAACCTTCTAAGAATAAATGGACTTACAACTTGCTTTAATCTAGCATAACCATCTTGACTTTCCTTGAGTTTTTTTGTAAAGTCCGTAAACTCCTTTACACTTCCAAGAAGACCTTTATTCAAGAAATCAAATAATGACCACAAATCAGAAAGTCGATTTTCTACAGGTGTACCGGTCATTGCAATTCTATGTAATGCTTTTAATTGTTTAACTATCTTTGTCTGCTTAGTTCCCGGATTTTTAATTGCCTGAGCCTCATCCAAAACTAATGAATCCCATGTTATATTTTTTATCCACTCATGCTTTGAGATCATACCGTATGTTGTTATGAAAAGGTCATGTTCCTCTACACAACTATTATCTTCATTTTCTAAATTTTTATTTTCTGAAGGATGTATAATATAATATTTCAATGAAGGTGCAAACTTTGCAACCTCACTCATCCAATTTCCAATGAGGGATGCTGGAACAATTAGTAATGTTTTTTCATGTTTATTTGTTCTAATATGGTTAAGCAGCGCAACAACCTGTATGGTTTTCCCTAGTCCCATGTCATCCGCAAGACATGCACCAAGTCCAAGTGTTTTCATAAAATAAAGCCAACTTAACCCCCGTTCCTGATAAACACGTAAATTAGCATGAAAATCCTCACCACAAGTAATAGGTTCAATCATATCAGGATGATTCAATCTGCCAACCACTGAATTAAGCCATTCTCCATTAGTTACTTCAAGCTCACAGGTATCTTTAGGTATATTTAATACTTTTTGAGCATTCAATTGAAATCGCATTGCATCAATCATGCTGATATCTTCATTGTTCATCAGTTTTTGCGCTTGCTCATAAGCCTTAAGCATTTCCTTCAACTTATCATGATTGACCTCTACCCATTTTCCTTTTATAAAAACAAGTCCTTCTGCTTCAGAAAGCAGTTTCTTCAATTCAACCGCATTGATAGATTCTCCACCTAGAAACAATTCAGCATTGAAATCCACTAAAGCATCAAAATTCAATCTTGATGGCGTTTTATTTCCAACACTGACAGACATCTTTAAAGAATCCGACTTATTTTTCCACCAATTAGGTATACGACATAAAATACCTGCTTTCTCATAAAGAGGTATTTCCTTTAAAAAGGTGTATGCTTCATTGGCGGTCAAACCAATTGGGTGAAATATTTCTCCTGATTCAACAAGTTCTGAAATAAAATCACTTTTTTCAGATACCTTATTTACTACTGAAAGTAGTTCCAAAAGTTTTTTGCTATTTTCACCATATTCAATAAGTGCATTTTTAAGAGGCAAATGCTTTGATATGCCCTCTTTTGAAATATATGCAGAATATGTTGCTAAAAAAGCAAAAGGATATTCCTCATTTTTACTCTCAACCATATGAAAAAAAATTCGTCCCACAAGCTGAATATTGGGATTAAAGGAAGCAAAAAATTCTTGAACACTTCCTTTATAATTATGTATCATTTTGCTAAAGGCTTTATTAAGCTTTTCCCATACCTTTTCAATCCAATTATAATTCAAGTATTCAGATCCATTTAAATATGGTGCACTCTGCAGAATATAATTAACTTCTTTCTCTTCTATATCAATCACAATTTTTTCTCGGAGCTGTTCGATATCCGGATTCATTGATAGTTTTTTTACAAATGTAGATGTAATAAGTCTTAGAAAACTGAGAGATTCAGACATAGTTACTGATTTTTCTAAGAAGCCCATAAAAAAAAGTGCTTCATCTTCATTTTCTACAAACTGCTTATATATTTTTTCCAACAATGCAATTTGATCTTCATCAATCTTTTCTTTTGTTATCTGCCAATCAAGTTCAAAGGAACCATCTGGTTGAAGTGCAACAATTAGTTCTTTGTTTTCTATATTATCCATCTACTTTGTACCACCTTCAATAACTACATCATTTATATATTCTAATTCAACCTTGTTCATTATATTTCACCTCTTAGCCATTAATTTATCTATTATTATAGCCAAAGTTCTTATTAAAAGAAATATATTAACATCCAAAAGTTAAAAACTAGCCATATTTTCTTCATTTTTAACACGAGATAAAATTATAATTGTAATTATAATACATATTGTTCCTAAACATTCTGCCATACCGAAAGGAATATGTAACCACAATACAGATAAAAAGGCTGCTGATAGAGGTTCAACAGAAGCTAGTACACTTGTTTCCGTTGGTTGTATATATTTTATACTTTCCAAGTAGCAATAAAAGGCAATGAGAGTTCCGAATAATACTACAAATATAACCGCAAACATTGAAGTAATGGACCATTGCCCTGTAAAATCCCAAGGCTGATGGATAAAGCTAAAAGCTATTCCTCCAATAAGCATCCCCCATCCAACTACAAGAGTAGAACCCCATCTATTAAGAAGAGACTGAGGTTGTAATGTATAGAAAGCTGCTGTAAAAGCGGAACTAATTCCCCAAAATAATGCTAGTTTAGAAATAGATAGACTATGAATATTTCCCTTTGTAATTATAAAAAATGTACCTAACATTGCTAAACTAATCGCTATTGATTGTCGTAAATTTGGAAATTTTTTAGAACGAATAGCTAAATAACAAGTAATTATTACTGGTGATAAATATTGAAGTATAGTTGCTGTTGCTGCATTTCCATATTTAATGGCAGCAAAATATGTATACTGAACACCTAACATTCCTACAATACTAAAAAATATAAGGCTGCAGCAGTTATGCTTAGAATTCCAAATTTTCCAAATATCCTGCTTAATCTTTATAAAAGCATATGTAAGTAGCATTATACCTGATAACAATAGACGAATTACAACAAGCCACTCTGGACTAAATCCTTTTTTCTGAAAAAGGTATTGAGCAACAGTTCCTGATATTCCCCACAGCATAGCTCCTATGATTACAAGTATTATTCCTTTTGTTCTTGATTGGGATTTTACTACATTTTCGATATTCATATTTTTACTCACTTTCTTCGTAATTTTACCATTATATGATATCATATAATCAAGTTACTCCCTTGCCCATCTTCTTATGCTCTGAATCCCAATCTCTAATATCATACTTGGCCTCTTTATCATTCCAACTTATTAGATTTAATTCTTTCTTCCAGCCCTTTGGTGATTCTGAAATAGCTCCTATATTTTCTTTTATTTCATATTTTATATCTGCCATACTGCTTCCTCCAACTCTTATAATATTAAAAACTACTAAAATAGTCCTTATCGAATTGCTCTAAATAATATTTTTTATTTCTTCAATCATCCATATATAGATTTTATAGTAGTTTTCAGGGAATTACTATATACATCTTTCATTTATAAAATAGAAAAAGTTTTATAGATGATATAAGTCTATTTTATATGGAGATAATATTTTTATGTAGTTGTTCGCTCAATAATATATATCAATTGCCTAATTATTAATAAAATTTTTTAGTTCTATATTTTATTTCTTAGGAGGTGTTTAATTTTGATAACATGTAAAACTTGGCAGGATGTTCTCAACGAAAAAGGCTTTGACTCTGTCGTTTGTAAATCCTTAATAGGATTTATATCATGGAACAAAGGAGAGAAGTTTACTAAGTTAGGAAAGGAGCTAACAGAAATTCTTTCAGGGCATAAAGGAAGAGTGTTTATCAAAGATGTATCAAGCAGTAAATATAATGACACAGGACTTGTACTTTTTAATACTGATATATCTGAAGATGTTGCAAATGAAGTGTTTGATGCTATTATGAGTTACGAACAGAATAATGTCTATGATACATTGTTCTAAAAAAATCCACACTCAGGTTAATATAATCAAAATACCTTTTAGGTAAACTTGAACAAATATAACTATGAAATTCTTATTTGTAGGATATCATAAAAACATACTTTATAAATTCCACTATATCAGAAAAGGAGAGATGTCATTTACCTCTCCTGGCATTCTTAGTAAATATTACATTCGGATACTTTGCTTATATTAGATGTTATTTATCTATAAAAATTATCTCACCATCATCAATTGCACTGTAGTGTATATGCCCACCTATATGAACAATAGTATCTCCAACCTCAGGATCAATCTGTACATCTCCAAGACATGAAAAACTATGCCAGTACTTAGCAACTGTTTCTTTTGCCTCTTCTCCAAGTTTTTTACCTTCTAGTTCTTTTGAAATATTGTACAAGTTTCCGCAAGGTGTGGTAATTAATACTTCTGCCTTTACTATTGTTTTATCATTATCCACAAATAATCTAAACTTTGGTCTTCCTACCTTAAATTCATCTATAAAACTATTTATTAAATTAAAATCTCCATGTACAAGTGCACAAAATGGTTTTGGAAACGCATATTCAATATTATATTTCTTGCATTCTTCTATAGTTCTATCTCTTACCCATTTTGTAAGCCATGCCCTACTTTCTAGAGGTACAATTAAAGCTTTTCCTCCACCTTCACTTATTAATCTTGGGAGTTCTATTAATATATCTTCATGTATACCTATGGCTATTGCAAGGTCATGATATTTAAAATCTTCAACAATATACTCTAAAGGATTATCAATTAAGATATCGTATGTATTAGGGAGCTGAACTATTTGCACAACCTTCTCTAAAAATAAGCTTTCTTTCTCTATCAAATTATGTTGATTTTTTTCTAATTCATCTTCCCGGTACAAAATATTCTTAAAGTTAGGAATAACTCTTTCGTTTGCAAATATACCATCGGTTTTTACAAAGGACTCGCCTTGAAAGAATCTCCCTCCATTTTTAGAACAAATAATTAATATTTTCATAGCTATCCCCCATTTAATTTTCTTAATCTAATTACTATAATACAACAAAATTTATGTATTATATATAACCTTTAAAAACAAAAATTGCTGAATAAACTCCAAAAACTACTAAACCATATCCTTAAGATACTTTTAATAGTTATCTTGTAACTGTTTAGGAAGCCTTCAGGTAAAAAAACTGACGGTCAGCCTGGACATAAAGGATTTACTCTCTTAAATCCGTATCTATTCACTCAGAAACTTTATTATCTATTACTTTACAAAAATCCTCTACATAAAAGCCTTCATCAACTATTACTGTTGAAGAGATAATGATAAAAAAGAAAAAGAATGGGTCTTTAGAACCCCTAAAACTAGAAGTTCCAATAGAACCATTCTTATTGCTAGTACTCTTATTAGCATATTAAAATAACATAGTGTTAATATGTTTTAATCCATTATTTCTTCTGTAAAATAATTCTTCCGCCATATATAAAATTACGGCGGAAAAATGGCGGAAAACGCCTGTTTTCAGGACACTATTAATCCTTGAACCCCTTGATATTACTTGCTTAGCTTAACCACAGTTTCGATATGTGGTGTGTGCGGGAACATATCCATAAGTTTAACCTTTTCCAACTTATACCCCGCTTGTTGCAAGACCTCAAGATCCGTAACTAAAGTCTTAGGGTTACAAGATACATAAACTATATCTGGTGCATTAAACTTTATAACGTAATCTAATGCTACAGGATGCACTCCTGGTCTTGGTGGATCTAGAATTATAACATCAGGCTTATCTTTAACAGTTTTAATTACTTCTGCTACATCACCTGCAATAAACTCACAGTTTGAAAGGCCGTTAAGCTCTGCATTTTCACTAGCAGACTTTACTGCCTCTTCTATAAGCTCAATTCCCAAAACCTTTTTAGCCTTAGGTGCTACAATCTGTCCAATAGTTCCTGTACCACAATAAAGGTCAAAAACTACTTTAGATGAAGCATCACCTAAAAAGTCTTTAACAATACCGTACAACTTTTCAGCACCTTTTGAGTTAGTTTGGAAGAAAGATTCTGGAGCTATTTTAAATTTAAGACCTAAAAGTTCTTCTATTATATAATCTCTTCCATAAAGTATCTCTACACTATCTGCCTGAACTACATCTGATAAACTATCATTAAAAGTATGTAGTATTCCCTTAAGTTCACCTTTGTAAGTTAAGTTCTTAAGTATCTCTGTAATTTCCTCATAATTAAATTCCATTTGTGAAGTAGTTACTATATTTATTAATATTTCACCTGTATTACTTCCTTTTCTTATAACAAGATTTCTTAAGTAACCTTCACGCTTCATTATCCTATAGTAGGAAAGCTCTTTTTTTCCAAAGTAATTAACAACAGTATCTAATATGTTTCTAAAGTCATCATCTACTATTTGGCACTGGTCAACATTTACAATACTGAAGCTTCTTCCTTTCATATGCATTCCTAAAGTAAGTTCTCCGCCTTTTTCTAAATCTCCAAAAGAAAACTCCATTTTATTTCTATACTCAAACTCTTCAGGACTTCTTTCTATACCTAAAAATTCAAAGTTTTCAATACCTGCATTATGAAAAAGATCTAAAACCTGCTGTGATTTTAATTCTAACTGATTTTCATAAGGTAAAAATTGAGTAGTACATCCACCACATGCATTAAAGTGTGGACATTTTAGTTCTACTGCATAATTTACATTCTCTATGACTTCCAGTACTTTTGCTTCAGCATATTCCTTTCTCTTCTTCGTAACTCTAGCCCTTACCTTCTGTCCAGGCACTGAATTTTTTATAAATACTTTTAGTCCATCTAATTCTGCTATTCCTGTACCTGGAAACTGAGTTTTCTCTATATGAAATTCGTATTCGTTGCCTTTTCTCAATTCTTATTCTTCCCTTTCTTTAACTTCTAATTTACTAAATTTTTGTCCTAAAGTCTTGCCACATTTTGAATTCTGCATTAAAGCTGGATATAGAACTAGTATTATTAAGAATGTTATTATATATACTCCTTTAAAATCTACAACATAGTATCCACATACAAATCTTAATAAAACGTCAAATAAGTATAAAGCTGCAACAGATACTACCGCTGTCACTGCTGTATCAATAAGTGCTGCTTTAAACGTATTTAGCCCTCTTTTATTTGTTTTTTTGTCTACCTTAACCAATTGTTTTTCATCACTAATAATTAATTGGTTTTCATCATTATTTTTATTTTCTTTATCATCAAGAATACCTGAAGCTACTTCGCCTAAAGCCTTCTGTTCTTCCTTTAATTTTTCATCGTTAGCAGCTTTTTCTAGAAGAGCCCTTTCTATAGCAGCTCTTTCAAAGGCTTTTGTTTCTTCCAAGTTTTTAGTTCTTAGTTCTTCCAAAAACTCCTTTTTAGCTTCTTCTTCATCTATCAAAATGTGTTCTAAAGATTCTTCTTTCTCTCCCATACTCAATTCCTCCTAGTATTTTTCACTTTATATAACAACTATTATTATGCTATACTATTTCCTTTATGTAAATAGTTATATATAATGAATTATTGCTGAAACAATTTATTAACATTTTATTTTATAATTATACACATATTAGTTTTATAATTTAATACGGTAGAAAATTTATATTTTGGAGGATTTAAAATGAATAAAGCTATCACTTTTATTCGTACATATATAGACTTAATTTTCTATATTACATTAATGCTAATAAAGGTTCTTCTATATGGCAATGAAATGAAATCTGACTATTTTTCTTATACTTCATTATTTGCACCAGTACTTGCATCTCTTTTAATTCTTGCAGCTATATCAATTGTTTTAAATAGCAAAAGAAGAATACAGTTCTTATACATATGTAATTTAATAATAACTATATTCATTATTAGTGATTTAACTTACTTTAGATATTTTAAAGATGTAATATCTATACCGGTTTTAATAAGTGGACTCCAGTTAGGAGCTGTAAAATCCAGCTTAGCTAGTCTTTTTAAATTGACAGATTTACTTTATGCTGCAGATTTTATATTTGTACTTCCATTAGTAAATCGATATAAATCTAAAAATGGTTTAGATTTACCTAAATCCTTATGTTATTCTCTTTTCTTAGTTTTCTTGATTATAGGGTTAAGCATTAACATTAAAGACTTTTATTCCCTATCAAAAGAACAACCAAGACTTTTAAGCACAATGTATAACAAAGTCTACATTGTTAGAAGATTAGGAACAGTTAATTATCACTATTTAGATTTCTATAATTCTATGTATTCTAGTATAAACAGAAAAATTCCTGTATCAAAAGCAAAAGAAACGGAAATAAAAACATTTTTGCAAACCAATACTAATGACACTTATAACCTAAAGGGAGCGGCACAAGGTAAAAACTTAATTATGATACAGGTTGAGGCTCTTCAAGGCTTCACAATAAATAATAAGGTGAATGAACAAGAAATAACTCCAAACTTAAATAAATGGGCAAATCGCAGCGTTTATTTTGATAACCTTTATTATCAGATAGCTGCAGGCGGAACCTCTGATGCAGAATTTATGACAAATAACTCCTTATATCCTGCTCCATCAGGTTCAGCTTACTTTTTATACTCTGGCAATGAATTTAATGCTATGCCAAAAAACTTTAAAGATTCTGGTTATGATACTGCCGCATTGCACGGTTATCAAGAAACCTTTTGGAATAGAAATATAGTTTATAAACAATTGGGGTTTAATAACTTCTATAGTGAGAAAAATTATAATATTGACGAAAATGTCGGTTTAGGGCTAAGTGATAAATCCTTTTTAAATCAATCCATTGATAAGATAAAAGATTTAAATAAACCATATTACGCATTCTTGATAACACTAAGTAGTCATTTTCCTTATGATGATACAACAAAATATGGAGACTTTAACGTAGGAACTTACGAAGGTACTCTTTTTGGAGATTATCTAAAAGCTATACATTATACAGATGAACAATTGGGAATGTTCCTAGATAAGTTAGATAAGGATGGCATATTAAAAGATTCTGTAGTAGTACTATACGGTGACCATTACGCTATTCCTAGAAATCATGAAGAGGAATTAAGTGAGTTCTTGAATAAAACTTCCCCTATGTCAGATATTGAATGGGCTAAACTTCAAAAAATTCCTATGATGGTTCATTTTCCAGATGAGTCACAAAAAGGTGTAAATAATATTACTGCAGGGCAAATGGATATATATCCTACTATTTGCAACTTATTTAATTTACCAAACAAAAACTTAATGGGTAAAGATTTGTTTAACCCAAAAGACGAAAATGTAGTTTTTAGAGATGGCTCCTTTACAGATGGAAAATACTATTATGTATCTCAAACTAACACTTACTATGATATGTCAACAGGTGAAAAAATTCAGGAAAATGATGATTTGAAAAACAAAAAAGAAAATGCTCTAAATCAGCTAGGTTACTCTGACGATATTTTAAAACACAATTTATTAAAAAAGTTTGAAGATAAGTCCAATTAATACTAACCTTTTTATTAAGATTCATGGATATAAATATAGGAAGTATGAAGTAAAACTTGAATCATATGGGATTTAAATTCCATATGATTCAAGTTTTACTTCATTACACTAAGTTTCTATGTTAAAATTAAACATAGAGAAATGACTTAGTAATAATAGGCGGTGTTTTTATGACTATGAACTTAATATTTTTATGTGTAGCTGGCTTTTTTGCAGCTTTTATTGACTCTATCGCTGGTGGTGGTGGTCTTATAAGTGTACCAGCTTTTTTAATAGCAGGTATTCCTCCTCACTTAGCATTGGGAACAAATAAATTCTCCTCTTCCTGTGCATCATTTACTAGTTCAATCAAGTTTGCACAATCAGGAAAAGTAGATTTTAATATTATAAAATTATTAGCTCCTTTTACACTTATTGGGGCTGTTTTAGGAGTGAATACAGTACTTAGCATAGATGCAAAATATGTAAATACCATAGTACTTGTACTTCTACTACTTGTGGGAGCCTATAGCCTATTCTCAAAAACTATAGGTATGGAAGATAAATTTAAAGGACTTAAGAAAAAAAACATATTTTTAGGTATGCTTCTTGCGTTATCATTAGGATTTTATGATGGTTTTTTCGGACCTGGTACAGGCTCTTTTCTAATCTTTGGACTTATATATATATATGGTTTTGATTTTGTACGTGCTGGAGGCAATGGAAAGGTCTTGAACTTTGTAAGCAATATTACCTCTCTAGTAATGTTTGCAATAAGCAAACAGATTGATTACAAAATCGGTATACCTGTAGCTATATTTATGATATTTGGTGCAAAGTTTGGTACAAAGATAGCACTTACAAAAGGAGCTAAACTTATGAAACCAATATTTGTCACTATGTCTTTAGCTGTTGCTATAAAAATGCTATATGGAATTACCAGATAGTAAGAACCAGAATTTCATAATTTTTGGGAGGGATGTTCGTGGAAATAGTATTAGATTTTAACTTTAAATTGAATAAAAATATAGTAATAAATACTTTAAAGTCTTATTGTGAGTTTATAACCGATGAAGAAATTAGCTCTATGTATGAGACATTACTACCTATTCTATATAACTCTGTACAACCTACTGGTGTTTTTACTATAACTGAAAAAGACAAGGATTTTACCTTTGATGTAATTCAGGATTGTAATCACATAGCTTATTGCGTTATTACTATGGGAGATAAATGTACAGAAGAAGTTAATAAATTATTTAATCTAGGAAATATGAAAGAAGCAATGGTACTAGATGCTATGGCAACTTCCTATTTATTTGAAATTAGTTCACAATTATTTAATCATGTTTATAATAAATCTAATGAACTAGGAATGGGACTTAGCTGCAGAATTGCACCAGGTGATGGTGAGATTCCTCTATGGTATCAGAAAAATATATTAGATAAATTAGATGCGGGCAACTTTTTAGGTATTTATATGGTAGATGATTGTATGCTTTCTTCTTTAAGGTCTATGGCCTACATTTATGGTGCAGATAAAAAAAGAGAGTTTAATAAAAAGGATCATGATTGCAGCAAATGTAATAATAGAGACTACTGTAGTATGAAAAAAATCTCTAATTAGTGAACTTAAAACATCTTAAAAATCCAGGCTACTAACCTGGATTTTTAATTATGTTATTTATATTTTAATTTTGAAGCTTTTTTTCTTCTTACTCTTTTATATATCATATCTGATGTTATAGCAAGGAGTAAAAAGGCCGATAACAATATCTGAAGCTTTTGTCCAAAGGCAGGATTAATGTAAACCATCAATTGAATCATTAACAACATTATTCCACAAACAATAAAAAAATTTATTTTAAAGCCAATATATTTTTTATCTATACCCTCTCTATCAAGCCTGAACTTTTTTCTAACAGCTGGGCTATATTTCATTCCTAATCCCTGAATAAGACCTGTAACCCCAAGAAGCGTCATTAAACTATTCATTAAGCTACTGTTTGGATCCATTAATTATATCCTCCTATTAAATTGCCTAGTAAAATAATATAATTTATTCGATAACTTATTAAAAATTATATCATGTATACTTATATTATACAAACAAATCATAAATGAGGGAGCGATCTTTATGTCTCTAAATAAAATTAAAGGAAATACATACTATATAAACGCTAGTACAAACTCTGGAATTTTTGTATTCAAGAATAAAAATTGTCTTTTAGTAGACACTGGAATAAATAACACAGAAGCAAAAAAAATAGATCAAATACTTACAGAAAATAATCTTCATCCTAAGTACATAATTAATACTCATAATCATTTAGACCACTGTGGTGGAAATATTTATTTTCAAAAAAATTATCCTGGATGTTTGGTATATACTTCAATGAAGGAGAAACTATTCATGGAAAACCCTGAACTGCAGGCTTCTATACTATCATCTTCAACTCCTATTAAAGGAATAGATAAAAGTAATAAACCTCTAACCGTAGATTTTGTGTTAGACTATGGTACAAATAAAATTAATGAAGAAAAATTCGAAGTAATTTCTTTAAAAGGTCATTCTATAGAGCAAATTGGGATAATTACACCAGAAAAGGTTTGCTTCCTTGGTGATTCAATATTCAGCGACGAAATACTTGAAAAGTATTCTCTACCTTATCTTCACGATATTGAGGAAAGCATTAATACTTTAAACCGAATAAAGGATGTTGATGCAGATTACTTTATAATAAGTCATTCTAATGATGTGTTAAATAAAGAACAAATTATAGCTCTTGTGTATAAAAACTTAGAAAATATAGAAAACTTTAAAAATCAAATATTAGACCTATTGGATCAGCCTTTAACCCGTGAAGACTTGCTAGAAAATATAACAATTTTAAATGATATATCTCTTAATTTCTATCAATATCATTTGAATTTTGGGGCCATTTCAGCTTTTATAACATATCTCTATTCAAAAGGACTAATCAATTATTCAATTGAAAACGGAAAATTATACTATTTCAAAGATTAATGAAGGATCTATAGCTTAAATTTCACATAATAAAAAAGAAGGTTTCTGCATAACTTTACAGAAATCTTCTTTTTTATATTTTAGCTATTCGCTTTTGATTTCTCTTCAAAATTCATTGTACTATGGCTTTTACCATATCCAAAGTAAATTACAAATCCTATTAATAACCAAATTACAAATACCACTTTTGTAAAGTTTGGTAATGAGTAAATTAAGTATAAACAGAATATAATTCCTAACGTAGGAACTATTGGAACTGCAGGACACGTAAATGGTCTGTGAACTTCTGGTCTTTGTTTTCTAAGAACCATAAGTGAAGCACAAACTACACAGAATGCTGCTAGCGTTCCTATGTTTGTCATTTCTGCAAGTCTTCCTATTTGTACAAATCCTGAAAGTATCATTGTCATACCACCAACAAGTATAGTACTCTTTACAGGTGTTCCGAATGTTGGATGTATTTCTGCAAATACTTGTGGAAGTAGTCCATCCCTTGATAGTGAGAATAGTATACGTGTTGCACCAAAAGCCATAACAAGTAGAACTGAACTTATACCACATACTGCACCAACAGATACTAATGCTGAACCCCAATTAATTCCAACCCTCTGTAATGCAAATGCAACTGGAGCTGCATTATTATGGAATTCTTTGTAAGGAACCATACCAGTTAATATACCTGAAACTATAATATATAGTACTGTACACACTGCTAGTGAAGCAAGTATACCTATAGGTAAATCTCTTTGTGGATTCTTAACTTCTTCTGCAGCAGTTGTAACTGCGTCAAATCCAAGATAAGCGAAGAATATTATTGCCGCACCTTTAAATATACCATTTACACCATATGGTAGGAACGGATTCCAGTTAGCTGGTTGAATATGTCCAGCACCAACAACTATAAATAGAATAACAACTGCTAGTTTAATTATAACAAGTATATTGTTTAGCTTAGCACTTTCGCTAACACCTTTAATCAGTAGTAATGTGATAACAAATAGAATTAATATAGCTGGTAAGTTTACTATACCACCTTTTTGTCCTGGTGCATTACTTAATGCATCTGGAATATTTATACCAGCGGACTTAAGTAGCATTACAATATAACCTGACCATCCAACTGCAACAGCTGCAACAGCAACTACATATTCTAGAATCAGATCCCACCCTATAATCCATGCCCACAGCTCACCTAATCCAATATACCCGAAGGTATAAGCACTTCCGGCTACAGGAATCATAGCAGCAAGTTCAGCATAGCATAGTGCCACGAAAGCACAAGTAATTCCGCAAAATATAAATGATAACATAAGTCCTGGTCCTGCATAATCTGCTGCAGCAACTCCAGTAAGAACGAATATACCTGTACCTATAATTGCACCGATACCAAGCATTGTAAGTTCAAATGCTCCCAGTACCTTTTTTAATCCCTTACCTTTCGTCTGACCTATCATGGCTTCAAGTGATTTCGTCCTGAAAATAGATTTGTTATTTGCCATATATTACACTCCTCTCAAAAATAAAAAAATAAAAAAATAAAAAAACAAAAAAAATCCTTTAAATTTTATAGATTTTTTTAATTATGATGATTATAACATATATTTATGGCAATCCTTTATTTGTTTGAATATTTTTAATATTCTTTATACAACTATTCTTTTTTTTAAACAGTCTGCTTGTACCAATACTTGTATGTTTATAGTAAATTTTTACAATAATAAAAACTTTGTTTTTTTATTTTTTGCCTTTGCTATGTTAGTTTTTTGAC